>QWCB01002070.1_pt1 | contig 36339 bp, 37 predicted proteins | sample 1972511 | NCBI WGS metagenome assembly QWCB01 (sample SAMN09866719, study PRJNA288562) | Human gut metagenome isolate term5_stool, whole genome shotgun sequencing... | isolation source: gut | host: Homo sapiens | place: USA: California | reverse complement strand
CTTTACAACCTAAAGGAACGTCTCTTGAGGGCTATTATGATGGCAGCTGTGATGGCGCCTAGGATTGCAATGATGGCTGTCTTGCCAATTAGCCCATCGTTTATGGCCATAATCTTGTTAAAGCCAGTCTTTGGCGCTTCAATGATCTTTTCTATGATGCTGCAGTTTTCGCAAGGCTTGTTCGTAATTGTGCCAACATCTAGATCAGCTTTATTAACATTACTCTTATCTTTGTCTATGCTGATGTCGCTGTGAATTAGTTTGTATTTTTGGTTCTTACTGGATCTTAATTCTGTTAGGAGGTAGTTATCGTAAGGGAGGGCTCCGACCTTGCTGTTATCTACAGGGGCACGGTGAGCTTCTTTTGTGTCTTGGCCAAACTTTAAGGCCGCTTTCTCATCTTGGCCAAACCAGACTCTAGCTTCAGGATCCGCTAAGGCTAGTCTATCCTCATCAATTCTGCAGGCGTCGCGAATAATCTCAGCTGCCTTTTCCTGACCTTTAGCTCTTTTAATGCCATCGATGCAGCTTTCTTTATTCGCAATTACTCTATCGTTTACGTTAGTAGCATGCCCATAGCCTGCTTCAATATTATCGTTATCTATCCAATCTTTAGCTGTATCGGCATAGCCATTTTTATCTGTAATTAAGATATGAGACTCGCCTGTAGTTTTAGAGGTGACCATAAAGGCAATTTGAGGCAGGACGTTACCGTTTAGTTTTTCATCTTCACAATCTTCTACACGTTTTGTGAAGTGGAAGTCACCGCGTCGAATCTGGTTAAAGGCGGCGGCATCTACTGCGCCAAGTTTGCCCTTAAACTCTGCTACTTGACCATCTCTGCCGCTCTGTCCTGTAATGCCCTTTTCACCAATATTTACAATATTAAAGTAATGTTTATCTATCTGAGCATCTGTTAAGAAGTAGCCATGTTTATTGGAATATTTATGAGCTTTCGGGCGCCCTGCTGGGTCAACTTCGCGCCAAACGTATCTACCTACTGGGAAGGTTTTAGCAAGAGACTGCCAGAAGTAACCAAGATCATCTCTGTCACCTTGATCCATCCTCAGTACTAAGCAGGCATCTTTGATGTTGAAATCATCCTCATAGTTATTATTTCTTCCCGCCTTTGCGGCTCCAGCATGAGCCATTAATCTACGTCTTAGCGTTTTGCATTCAAAATCTTTATTCTTAAAGCCCAGGAAATCTTTTGTTTCGTCTGCCTCATCTGCACCTGTAACCCATGCCGACTCTTTTGAGTGGTTCCAGATTGCAATATAAGTATCTTTGAAGCTAGCTTTACCGAGTGGATAGAACTTCTGCGTTTCTATGTCACCCTTGTAGGCCTTGACGTCGCCACGAATTACTTTATTGAGGAACCAATCTTTGCGATCGCTCACAAAATCTATCATTTCCTTGTTTTTAGCTGTATCTTTAGAGATGGAGAAAGTACGCAGATTCTTAGCGTTATATAGATAGGATGGATTAGCATATTTCTTATTACTTTCCGATGGCAATTCACGGATGGCGTATCTACCTTCTGGCAAACTCGTATTTGAAGTTGCAGCGTAGCCATTTTCGTCTGTCGAGATAATGGCGCAGGCTTTTTGTGCTGCATCATCATTTCTAACTGTTTCAATTGTCACAGGCTCACAACTTCTGCGCCCTGTATCAATTACTTCGCCACTATCCTGGCCACTTGGGTCAACGGAGACAGCTAATTTGGACATGTTGTAGATGGCAAAGCGAATACCGGCAATCGAGGAGTCACCCTGTGTACCCTCATTGTCTTTATCTATATTATGCCAAAACCACTCTGTATCTACTTTACGGATCTTAATACCGCCACGCTCTACCTTATTAGCAAAAGGCTCTGCACTGACGTCTATCATACTGCCATCCTTTAAGATTCTGGCTGTGCGCTTCTGGTTAAATGGCTCTAGAAGATAGCTAGAGTTTGGATTGATCTCTCTTACTTCATAAGTGCCAACTGGGAAAACTCGCTGCGGCGTACTTGCAAAACCATATTTATCCGTCCAGAGTTCATAACAAACGGTCTTATTGTCGTTGGGGCAAGGATTCTTTTTCTCTGCGTCACTAATAATGCCATCGCCATCCCTATCAATAATGGCAGGCAGAGCAGATTTATTGTAGATGCCAAAATGGATATTCTCTACGTTAGCGTCACCCTGTGCACAGACCAGATTTTCCTCTTCACCGTCAAGGGGTTTGCCGCTTGAAACCTCGGTATCGCACTTACGGATCTTGATGCCGCCACGGAAGACGCTGTTCTTAAACCACTGACTTGCTATATTATTCATTTTGCCATCTTCACGAATCGTAAACTTAATTGTGGCTGGTTTTTTATCGTTAAAGTAAGTGGCGTTAGAGGCTACTTCTCTAATTTCATAACTACCATAAGGTAGTGCCATTAGGCTTGTCTTTGCAAAGCCGTGTTTGTCTGTGGTGATCGTGGCACAGACTTCACTGCCGCCTGTGGCGCAGGGGCTAGCTTGTTCACTAGCGCTAATGCGCTTAATTCCCTCTACACTAGCATCACCTTGTGAACAGGCTGAAATCATGGCTGGGTTATCTGTGCCATTTACGAGTTCTTTATCGCACTTACGGATTTGCACGCCGCCACGGATGGGCCTATTCTGAAAGTTGATGACAGTTTTGGCGGTGCTGGGACTGTTGTGAGAGGTGGCATCATTATCATTAAGGCTAAAATTATAAGCTTTACTATCAAGCGCATAACCAGTGCCAGCACGCATCTCTCTTAATTCGTAATTTCCCTGCCCCAGAAGATAGGCACTTGGACTCAAGGTATTATTCTGTACAGTGAAGACCGCATCATGTCCCGAAGTGTCTTTTGCTACTGCGCCATCTTTATATACCGCAAGGGTTGTCCCCTCCATACTTGCATCACCCTGCGGAAACAGTCGCTTCAAATCTATGTCCTGCTTCGTTATCTTCATCCACATCGGCGGACGATGCTCTACCCAAAAAACATACTGCACTTGACTGGGAGTCACTAACCTATAAAGTTGATAGTCAGTATCTAAGTCAATTTTCTTACCGCTAGGAAGCGTTATAATATGTGCACTATCGCTATTGATTTGAGCTTTCATTCTATTAATTAGCTCTACCGCCTGAGCGCGCATAGAGGAAGGCTTCCCTAACTCGTCGTCCCTGCCAGTATACACAAGAGATAAAACATTATGCGCTAAACCAGCATACGTAAACGTATACCCAAGACTATTCGTAGGTTTAGGAAATTTGATTGGCACATAATAATAATTATATAACTCACTATCTTCAAGAGCAGCAAGAGCTAACTTCATTAAACGCCCAGTCTGAGTTTTAGGTTCATAAGTTTCCGACGCATAAACTCCATCCGATGGGTTATCTTTAAAAGACTCACCACAAAAAGCAGCATATTCCTTACCGTCACGGGTTACTATAAAATTCAGACTATATTCAGTATTACTGTAGCCAAATTTATTAGACTTATCTGCTCTTATGCTAACTGAACTAGCTCCACTTATAGGCTGCTGGCTAAAATTGGCGGCCAAAATACAAAATACCATTAAACTAACTACGCCAAAACCTATTACACTAAAAACACGCCTACCTATTCTTAGGCTTGGCGTCCGCTGTTCTTTTCTCTTTCTGGATATAGAATGTAGTTTCAGCTTTAAAGTAAGCGGGCAGACATTCCATAATCCTTTTTTACCCTTCATATTTTTCCTTGTTTTTATGTTTATTTTTGACCTGAATAAACTTAAGCTTATATTACCCCCCCCCCCAGAGTTTTGTCAAGCTAGTGCCTACACTTAAACCTAATATGCTATAATATCTACGCATGGGTCGCTAGCTCAGCTGGCTAGAGCGTCTCGTTTACACCGAGAAGGTCGGGGGTTCGAGCCCCTCGCGACCCACCACATTTATACGTATTATATGGGGCAGTAGCTCATCTGGTAGAGCGCAGCATTCGCATTGCTGAGGTGGTCGGTTCGAGCCCGATCTGCTCCACCATTCTTACTCCGCAAGGAGTTTTTTTCTTGGCCCTTTTAACCCTGTTGTTGGTCGTTTTTCTTCACACTCTTCTTTGTCACATCAAATGTTTCCATGTAAAGCCCTAGCATCAAGCGCGTCTGCGAATAAAAAGCCGCGAAAGAAGAATAAACAATCGAAACTACTGGCATCAAAATCCACTGCACTAGCATTAATACTGATCGCCACCAGCTATAATGCTCTGGTCGCTTTGGCAAAATACGAAAAGATAGCCAAATCATCACCATTAAGCCTAAAGAACCTACAAACTGCACCCAGCCTACAATCACAGGGAGATGAAAACTCACCATATCACGCGTGTAATGATTAAATAACAGAGGCACCCAGCCACCAAAAGTTACAATCGGCGCCGTAGCCGCCAAGGTTACGTGTGAATCTAGAAGACGCACAAACTTCGGCACTAAGCTCAAAAGGCGCACTCGTCTTTTATCCGACAACATGTAATCCCCCACATACGCCACGTCACTCGCGCCATAATCCCAGCGCCTCAGTTGAATAAATTGCGCCTTCAAAGTGTCTAATAGAGTATTCGACAATACGGCGTCCTGATAAATCGGCGCCCGAATTGGTATCACTTCATAATTACCCTCAAAATAAAACAGCGAACGCCAATATTGATGCCCGTCTTCCACAATCGTTCTTACCGACCAAAAATCCATCTCAATTAAAGCATCTAAGGGCTGAGAGTGTGAAGCAAAATTACGCAAAACATGTGGCCGCATCGAACAAATTAAATTCCAAAAGGAATTTGATACCGCAATCACCCGCATCATCGCTGGCACGTCCCAAATATTATTCGTAAAGAGCGCAACTGGCTGATACGACAAATGTTTGCGTTCTTCCCTCACTAAATACTCATAAGCCACTTGGCTAAAATAGCTCGAATGCGGGCGGTTATCGCTATCAAGACAAGTTACAATAACATTACTAGGATCTATCTTCCTCTTCTGTACATACAGCTTCAACTTTCGTCCAGCATAAGTAATATTACCCCCCTTTCCAATTACTTCTCCCTCAATATTAGCAGGATGCTTCGATAGCACTATATCACCAAAATAATCTTTATATTTTTTATACAAAATCTTGGCGTTCGCTTCTGTCTGCGCGCCCCCGCGCTCTTCGTAGGCGATGAATAAAATAATTTTCTTTAAATCAAAATCCGACTGCAAAATCGACTGCATCGTCGGCTCCATCACGTCTAGACCCTCATTATACATCGTCAAAATCACAGCGTGCCTCAAGTCTTCTACCTCTGGAAAACGCCCTTTTTCCGCCTGCACAACGCGCGCCAAATTGTCTAAATGCTCCGCAAAATTATATTCTTTCGAATCAATATTTTTGTATTTTTTATAACTCGCCGCCGGCGTTTTTAAATCATCCAGACGCTCCCGCCAATCCACCGCTAGGGCGCGTCGCAAGATCTTATTTCCCTGCACAGTACGAATCGTAATGCCGGTCGCCTTAACTAGCATCATCACTATTACAGCTAAGAGATATATCGCGGCCAAAAACGGCGACACAATTGAAAATACTATTAAAAGTATCACCATTAAGTAACTTAAGAATCCAGGTAAAATTTCAAAAAAGCGATAACGTTTTGTGCGCTTCCCTCTTGGAATTTCTATGACTTGTGACATTATTTTTATCTCGGCTCAGTTAATATTCTCATCAGGAACGCGAAGGCAAAAACCGTCACCATCATTGACGCCCCCAAAAACAATTTCGCCACAGCCGGACCACGCTTTTTAGTGAGGCGTAAAGCTATCAAATTATGCCCTAAGCCTAAAACCACTGCCAAAAGACTAAAAGCTAGCATATAATACCAAACTTCTTGCGAAAATACCCTTGTATAAATATCCGAAAAACGCACTTTCATTTTTGGCAAAGAGCTGTCCAAAGTCACAATAGGCGCTATAAATAGAGGTATATTCATCAAACATAAAACTATCATCATGGCAAAAACATCACGTTTTTTGCGTAGTACCAGCTTAAAATCGGCTAATAATTCATCTTTGTTGGTTTTCATCTGTGCCTATATTTTATCACATCCGCCCTCACCCCTCGGTGAACGCTTAATTAATTTTGCGTGCAAAACCATCTTCTCTTGCTTATTAAAACAAGTTGAAAGCGTTAAAATCTGGTCGGTCGGATTAACTTCCACCTTAAAATCATGCATTGTCCTAGACTTAATCATTCGTAAAAACTCCGCATACTGCTGGTCGGAGCCAAAATCCGTCCATAAATAATCAGTCGTCGTGGGCAAATGGTATAAGCTAAAAACCTGCCACATCGTATTTGCGTCTTCTGTCGAAATATTAATCTTAAAGTTGGCCGGATTCTGCGTCCAGCCGTTTTGCAGAGCTTCGCGCAAAGTTCCAAACATGGTCCTATCGTAACGCCCATGTGCATATAGAATAGTATTTTTATCCTCTGCGCTCCGATTCCGGTAGTCCATAAATACCCATCCCGCCGCATTATACTTCTTATCAAAACTATGCTTTAAATAAAAATCATTATTATCTGTTTGCACAAAAGGATAATTAATGTTTGAACCCGCCATTTGAATCCACCCTTTTACATCTGGATTCAGCGTCTTTAGCGCCCCTAAATCAACGCTTAACATATCCTCTTTAATAAAGCTCCAATATGGATTCGTCTGGCTCAAGTTTTGCATCTTTATAATTTCGGTCGCCTTACAATCCTTCACCTGCCCTAGCTGCGTATCTGTCTGTATCGCCGCAATCTCTTTCTTCGTACTACTGCTCTCTTTATACCAATCAAGCACTTTAGCGCTCGAAAACACAAAAACCGTCACACAGACAAAAAGTAAAAACATATAAATTAGGCGTCCCGCTAATCTTTTTTTATTTTTCTTCGCCATAACTATAGTATAACTTAAAGCACTCGTCTTCGCCTTATTTATCTATATATAAAAAATCTTCCCATCGGGAAGCTATTTACACTTATTTGGCGGGCCCGACCGGATTTGAACCGGCGATCTCCTCCGTGACAGGGAGGCGTACTAACCACTATACCACGAGCCCGTAGCTCAATTATAGATGAAGCTTTCACAAAAAACAAGATAATGTATAATTATAATATGCCGCTGTAGCTCAGTTGGTAGAGCAGCTCATTCGTAACGAGCAGGTCACAGGTTCGACCCCTGCCAGCGGCTCCATCATCACCTTATGCGGGTGTCGTATAACGGCTATTATGTATCCTTCCCAAGGATAAGACCAGAGTTCGACTCTCTGCACCCGCACCATCAAGACTGCTTGCAGTCTTTTTTTTAACTCTTTATATCAATATATTCTTGTACGGCGCCACTCTTTTTAATTCGCTTCATTTGTTTATTGAAGGCCTTAAACCTCACCCAAGCTGATTTGTATTGCAGCTCTTTATTATTCTTAGAACTTAGTAAAACTATATAGTAACCGTCGCCATTTTTAGAAACAAAAGCCTTCGAAACTTCCCCCATCTTCAGCTTCTTCGCCACCTCCATACGTCCGCCATCTAAGTTAAGATCGCTTAGTTCCGATCCGCCGTCTTCAATCATCACCTTATCGCCCATTTGCTGAGCCACCACATCAAAATTATTATCATTCTGCCGCAAAATCTCTTCCACTTTCTTAACATTCTGCTGCGCTTCTAAGTCCATTTTTTCAGAAAGTTTTTTCTTGGCCAGCGATAATTTAACCATGCGACGATATTCGCCCATCGTTAAGCGAAAATTCGCGGCTATAATCTCCGTAAACGCCCTGTTAGATTTTTCGCCCCGATGCCCCGCTATTACCGCATCAATCTCATGCTTACTAATCTCAGTGTCATAATCATCTTTTAGCTTCTTCATTGCATAACTACTCTCTTCTGCCATATCTAGTGCCTGCCTCTTATACTGCTGCAAAATACGCCAACCATCTTCTGTATCTGTAATATTTCCCTGCTGCTGCTCAGTGGCGCTTACGCTCCCCCGATAAAAGGCCAAATAATCGCTATAGCGCACTGGCACGGCATCAACTTTAGCTACAGATAAAGGTAAAACTCGCGTAAAACGAAAAGCCACATCACCCGTATTCTGCTTCTGATATAATTCAAACCAGCCATAAGCCACGAATAACACCAACATCGCAACTGCAATCAAAATCGCATTAATTACAAGGCGATGCTTCGTATACTGAAAAGGATATTTGAACTTCTTCCCTTTCGCGATAATTTCATCACGCTTTTCTTCTAAGTTGTCATTCGTAATCCTAACAATTTTATCTTTTTGCGGATTTTTTTTCGCCAAAAAACTTATCTTACGTCCATTTTCAGTTTTTTTGACCATCTGCTACTCCTTTATCACCTTATTTTATGCAAAACATTCTGTAATCTATTATACACAGCCTCGGGATGACTAACTTTACTAATTACTAAATCACCCGCCGCTGTCTGAATCAATAAGGTGCCATAACCACAAAGCCCCGATCCCAAACCCTTCGTGCCAAAAGACATGTTCTCTATTTTACTAAGGTCAAGATCTACCACCGTCTTCGTAAAAACGCCTTTCTGCTTGATCTGGCGCAAACGTTCATCCGTCACGATATAAAGACTGTAATACCAGAGCAAATATGTATACAAAACCCCAAGTAGTCCCATGATTACAAAAAATATCCATATAAAAACCATCGCCTGATTATCTGGCCACAGCAAAATAGGTAAGAAACCTAGAATACTCACCGCTAGACAAAAGGCTACCCCGCGCCAACTCGTTGCCAAAGAGCGCCGAAACACAAATTCAACTTTTTCGTCCGCTCTTTGTCCCTCAAAATCCATAAACATATTTTACCATAAGCAAGGCCTCCCCGCGCCATGGCTTTTTTGCTATAATAAAGAAAAAGTAAAGGAGTTTATATGCCGAAAGAAGACACCAAGAGCGCAGCTGACGTCCCTAAAAAAGACGCCGAAAATCTAGTCCAACGTACACTTATTGTGTTCAAGCCCGATGCCGTCCAGCGTGGCATTGTCGGGCAAATTTTGAGCCGCTTTGAGCGCGTCGGCCTTAAAATTGTCGCCGTTAAAATGGTTAACCCCGACAAAGATCATTATTACCAGCATTACGAAGGTATCTCCGGTATGATTTCACGCCGTGGCCAAACCACTTTTGACCAAACCTTAGCCTTCATGACCTCTGGCCCCGTCGTCGCCATGGTTTTAGAGGGCGTCGAAGCTGTACCACTCGTCCGTAAATTAGTCGGCTCCACCGAGCCAGCTAGCGCTGATGTCGGTACCATTCGTGGTGACTTTGCACATATGAACTTCGGTTACGCCGATGCTGAACACATCGGTGTCCCCAACTTAATTCACGCCTCCGGCAACATCGAGGAAGCACGCGCCGAGGTTTCTCATTGGTTTAAACCAGAAGAAATTCAAAGCTACCATACCCTTTCCGAACGCTTTACGCGTTAAGTTTTCGGCTAAAACTTTTACTAAAAAACACAAAAAATGGTGACCCGGGTGCGAGTCGAACGCACAACCTGCTCCTTAGGACGGAGATGCTCTATCCATTGAGCTACCGGGCCACTTTTTTAATTATAAACTATTTCATATCAGAATGAAATTTACGGTGTATTTCCTTTAGATGCGGATCCGTGACATGTGTATATACCTGTGTAGTCGAGATATTTGCATGCCCTAATAGTGCCTGCACCGACCTTAAGTCCGCCCCATTCATCAATAAGTCTGTCGCAAAAGAATGTCTCAAAGTATGCGGCGTCACGTGTTTTGTGATCCCCGCCTGCTTCACATATTTACTCACTATCCGCTCCACCGAGCGTGTCGACATCCTCCTGTAATCACCCGTCGTACCGCACATTGGTGTATTGCGCGAATTATTCAAAAATAGCGCCGGCAAGCTATCATGACGCTGCGATAAGTAATCTTCTATAGCGGCTGCCGCTGATTCCGACATAAACACCACGCGGTCCTTCTTGCCTTTACCGCGCACCATAAATTCTTTCGTTTTTAGATTTACGCGGTCACGATTCAGCTCCACTAGCTCCGACACACGTAAACCCGTCGAAAAAAGCATCTCAAAAATTGCCCTATCTCTTAAACCATTTTCCGTATCACTTGGAATCGCCGCAAAAATCCGTTCAATTTCATCCACATGCAAAAACGTTACCTGCGGGCGATAAGTTTTTGGCAGCTCCACCAGCACCGGATCCAGCGTTTTAATATTACGCTTGGCAAGATACTTTAAGAAGCCCCTCAAAGCAATTAAGTGATAAGTCTGCGTGGCCACCCCAAGACCCTTATTATTGGCGCCCTTATATCGATTAAGCCACAAGCGATAGCGACGTAAAAACTCCAAGGTAATATCTTGCGGCTGCATATCCCTTTCCGCATTCACTTCGGGCCAAAAATCCAACAAGCGCCCAAGATATAAATAATAATTTCTCGACGTAAACTGGCTACGCCCTCCTTCCACCTCTAGAGATTCCACAAAATCAACAATTAAATCGCTTACATACATTGTTATTGACGCTTCGCCTTTTGTTCAGAAATTAAACGCTCTAAATCGTCTAAACTCTGAATACCCCTAAACACACTTGCAAAACGCACATAGGCCATTTCGTTGGTGGCAGAAAGCACCTCTAAAATCGTCTCACCAATCAGCTTCGACGAGATCTCGTCTTTACCCTTGGCATAGATTCTGTCTTCCACTTCTGCAACCACCGACTGTACATCTTGATCGCTCTTAAAGTATTTTCCCACCGATATCATCACTGCCCTTAGCAGCTTCACGCGATCAAAAGCTTCCTTACTGCCGTCCGACTTACAAACCATCATCCCAGGACGCTCCACCCTTTCATAAGTGGTAAAGCGATGCCCGTCCGCCGTCTCCCGTCGACGCCGAATCATGGTACCATCGGGAGTTTCTCGGCTCTCTAAAACCTTACTTTCATTGATCCTAAAATCGCCTTTCATGGCTGCGACCACTACCTTTTATTTCTGTTTATTACGTTTCTTGCGCCTCAAGATCGCCGGCATATCACTGTCGTCATTGCGTAAATCATTCCAAATACTCGTATTATCTGGCTGTGGCTCCGCCTCAACGTTCTCGCTAGTCGCCTCAACTGTATAATCTTTTTGCAGAGTAGGCTGCTCTTCTGCCGCTTCGGCTGTATTATTTTCTACTGCCTGATAAGCTTCCACCGCGCGTGGATCGTCTTGGTAATACACTGAGTCAAAACCCGTTGCCACCACTGTAATTACAATCTCGTCTTCAAGCTCTGGCTTAATCGTAGCACCCCAAATAATATTGGCGTCTGGACTGACCGAAGCCGTAATTAACTCGGCCGCTTCTTGCATTTCGCTCATCGTCACATCGTAGCCACCTGCCACTGAGAATAGCACGCCCTTTGCCCCGTCGATTGATACTTCAAGCAGCGGCGATTCAATAGCTTGTTGTGCAGCCAGTACCGCGCGATTTTCACCTGAAGCTCGCCCGATGCCCATAAGAGCAGAACCAGCATCCTTCATAATAGCCTTCACGTCAGAGAAGTCGAGGTTAATCAAACCTTCTTCGGTAATTAGCTCCGAAATCCCCTGCACCCCTTGGCGTAACACGTCATCAGCAATCTTAAAGGTCTCTAAAATTGGCGTCCTTTGGTCGATGGTCTGCAATAATCTATCATTTGGAATGGTAATTAAAGCATCCACATTACGCGCCAAATGACCAATTGCCCAGTCGGCATTGTTCTTACGCCTCATCCCTTCAAAGGTAAATGGCTTAGTTACTACACCTACTACTAAAATCCCCTGCTTGCGTGCTTCTTCTGCCACGATATAGCCTGCCCCCGAGCCTGTGCCACCTCCAGCACCAAGCGTAATGAAAACCATATCTGCCCCCTCCAGAGCATTCTTAATTTCTTCACGGCTTTCCTCGGCCGCCTTCTCACCTACAGATGGATCGGAACCTGCCCCTAGTCCACCTGTGGCATTATGACCAATATTTACTTTAATGTCAGCGCTTGAATTGTGTAAAGCTTGCGCATCGGTATTTACGGCGACAAATTCCACTCCAGATAAGCCAGCCTCACGCATGCGGTTTATGGCTGACCCACCAGCACCACCTACACCAACAACTTTGATGTTTGCTACGCTTTCTACCTCACTCGGTTTAATTTCGGGCATTCTTTTTACTCCTTTATATTACATCCATCATATCATTAGAAAGAGCAAAAATCAAAGCCCACAAAGACCAAAACTATCAATGTTAGCAAAAAATAAGGTGCCATCGCAATTTTTTTCGAAGCTAGGCGTCGTCTAGTTAAACTTTTCCCTATATAAAACAGGAGCGCTAAAGCATTAGTAATAAACAAGGCTAAAAGCGCCCATTCGCCCGACGCTAAAACTAAGGCTAGCATCGCCGCCAAATAACTATCCCCTGCACCAATCCAATTACCCCAAGAATAAGAGCTCAGCGACCAGTAAGGAAAAAATAAAATCGCTAAAGCTTCCAAGGCCTGCGCCCAGCTATGCCAATCCGTAAAACTCCTTAAGGCTATTTGTTTTAGTATTAGGAATACCAAAGCCAAAACTACCCCCGCAATCAAGCTAGCACGCGGCATCTCGCCCTCTTTATAGTCTATAATTGCTAACTTTGTTAAAGCCGCCACTAGACCTAAAAATACCCAAAAAGCCAGCAAGCGCGTTAACATCAAGAGTGACAGCTTCGCATCATCGTAGCCGCAAAACCATTCTCTACCGCCCCAAACTTTCGGCCAAAAATACAGCATCAAGGCTGCCGTCATCAAACCCAGCACTTCCGCCCCTAAATATTGCCATTTAATTTTATGACCGCAAAACTGACAACGCCCCCTCAAAACTACATAAGATATAATCGGCACTTTTTGCCAGAAACTCAAAGCCTTCCCACAATGATCACAGCGCGAAAAAGCTCCTTGCTGACTGCAAGCCACAAAGGACCCTAAAAGCGCCCCTAAAACTAGTGTCAAAAAACCTAACACCAGCATCTATTCACCTAAAATCTCCTTCATTTTTTGCTTGTATTTTTCCACCCCAGGTTGATTAAAAGGATTCACCCCTAACATCAAAGCCGATAGCGCACAGCTGAGCTCCATAAAGTAAATATAGGCACCAATCGCGTGCTCATCCCACTTATCTAAGCTAAGCTCAATCACAGGCACGCCACCTTCTATATGCGCCCTTTCTGTCGCCTCGAGTGCCGCTTGGTTCGTCTTTGAAAACTTCTCTAGCTGCTCATTTTGTTTATTCGTAAGCATGTCATTATCTTTAATCGCTAAAACTGTCTCAAACAGCTCTCTACGCCCCGACTGCATATACTGACCCATTGAATGTAAATCCGTCGAGTAAACTACCGAGGCCGGAAAAATCCCCTTATTATCCTTGCCTTCACTCTCGCCAAATAACTGCTTATACCATTCGTTCATATAAGCCCAGCTCGGTTCAAAAACGGCCATTACCTCAGTTTTATACCCTAAGCGGTAAAGCATATTGCGTAGAGCGGCATATTTACCGGCACTTAACGCCTGTGTGCACTGCTCCTCTTTTTCTTGCTGCGCCCCCTTTATAAGAGCCTCCACGTCAAGACCCGCCACTGCTAAAGGCAATAGTCCCACTGGGGATAAAACCGAGTAGCGACCTCCTACATCATCAGGAATTACAAAAGTTTTATAATTTTCCTTTGCCGCCTCTTCATATAATTTACCCTTACTTTGATCAGTAGTCGCATAAATACGCCGCGCCGCTTCCTCCTTACCATATTTATCAATAAGCGCCTGCTTAAAGACCGCAAATGCCATCGCCGTCTCGCGCGTTGTACCAGACTTAGAAATTACGTTAATTGAAAAATCCTTATCCTTAACTTGTTCTAAAACTCGCTCTATCTCAATTCTAGAAAATGAATTACCGCTAAATAATAGCTGTGTGTTTTTTGAGCTCTTCGATTTTAGAGCCTCCAAAACTGCACGGCTGCCCAAATAGCTACCACCAATACCTAAACAAACCAAAAACTCTGACTCTTGCTGAATCTTTTTGGCACTCTCCTTAATATCTTCCAGCTCGTCCAGCATACGCTCCGGCAATTCCATCCAGCCCGTCATATCCATTTCTAGCAAGCTCGCCATTAGTTTTGCTGTTTTATCAAGTTCTTCAGCAAAAATCTTTTTGTCGAAAACTTTTTCTGATATTTTATTCTCTACCTTTATCATATTTACCTTTCCTATAAACTAATAATAATACCGTGTAGCTGTTCTTGGGTTAAATTATTCTGACTACTACTAATCCTGTATAGTACGCCGCCGTTCACCCAGACCGCCTCCGACTTATGAATATAAATCGTTAGGCCTTGCCCCTTCATGATTTCGTAATCATCACCCCAATCTTCCTTCACAATACCCGACAAAACCGTAGCTGAATCCCAGCTCGAACGCTCTTCCGTAATCTGAAACTTCTGCCCTTCTTTCCCTTCAAATTGCAAAATAATACGACCTTTCTCTGTTTTAATAGCGGTCGACTTATAGCCTGCAGGGATATAACTAGGAAACTTCGCATCAAAACCATTTTGCAGCGCCGCCACTTTCACCGATATGTCTGGCAGATTAATTTTTACAAATACGCCCACGCCCAGAAGCACTAAAATACCTGCCAACATCGATAACATAAACTCTCGTGTTTTCCAAAATACTTTCTTAGGTATGCGCGCAATAATCTCTTCTTCGATTTCGTCATTTTTTTGTTTCAAACTATCAGCACGCCTTGCCTGCGCTAGCGCCTGCCTCGCCGCCTGCTGTCGCCTCAAAGCCGCTGCGCCTCGCTTTACTTCTACTTCTAGGCTCTCACTTTGTAGTCGCTTAGAGTTTTTTTGCGCCCCCGCCATTCGTGTTTTCTTTTGGCCTCTCGTCTGTTTTATATCGGCGTTCATGCGCCGTTTCCTCGACACTCTCTTGATATCGTCCATTTTACCTCTCTTCTTTATATACTTAGCTTAATTGAAAAGCCCCGAATAAACAAGTCGCCACTAAATTAGCATAGGCGATTTGATGCAGTAGATTTTACATGCTAAAATAAATTTAATTAATCAGCGAGGTAATTATGGAAAACTCAAAATCAAATCTTAAAGCCAAGGAGCAATCCGCCAGTACTCGTGGCAAAAAAACTGGCCTTATCATCGGTATTATTGCCGCGCTTCTAGTAGTATTTTCAATTAGCACCTACAACAGTCTAGTCAACGCCCGCGAAGAAGTTAAGAAAACTGTTAACAGTATGCAAACTCAATATCAACGTCGTTCCGACTTAGTGCCAAATCTAGTTAAAACCGTACAAGGCTCAGCCTCTTTCGAGCAGACAACTCTCAAAGCAGTGATCGATGCCAGAGCCAACGCTACTAGCATAAAACTAGACCCATCCAATTTATCACCCGAGCAGCTGAATAGGTTTAATTACGCCCAAAACACACTTGGCTCATCCCTATCAAGGTTAATGGCAGTTGCGGAAAATTATCCCAGCCTAAAATCCACTGATGCTTTCCGCGACCTCATGTCACAATTAGAGGGCACCGAAAATCGCATCTCTGTCGCTCGCCAAGATTACGGCGCAAGCGCCAAAGATTATAATATGAAAATTCAAAAGTTCCCTACCGTAATTTTGGCCAAAATCTTCGGTTTTAAGGAATTCCCCTATTTTGAAGCTAATTCCACCGCCAACCCAAATGTAGAATTTAATTTCAATCAACCTAGTCAAGATAAGCAAAATAAAGCTGAATAAACATGAAAAGAGCCGCTCAAGCCTTTGGTAAAGCCCTAAGCCTAGCGGCTTTTTTGGGGATTTTTTTAGCCCTACCAGTTTTCGCTAAATTTACGCCACCACCCGCGCCCGTAAATGGTTATATTTATGACGAAACCAGCACTTTAAGCTCTGACCAGATCAAAGATCTAAATCAACTCATCGACTCTTATAAAAAACGCAATTCCGGTAAAATTGAACTCGGAGTTTATATCGCGAAAAGCTTAGGAGATACCGAAATTGCTGAAGCAGGCCTACAAACTGCTAGGGCTTGGGGCATTGGCGATGCCAAGCGTAAAAACGGCGTCCTTTTACTGGTGGCCATGGATACGCATAAAATACGCATTGAGGTCGGCACGGGCGTAGAAGGCAGCCTTACCGATCTCAGTTCAAGCCGTATCATTCGGCAAATTATCGCGCCAGAGTTTAAGAAAAACGATTTTTATAGCGGTATCAAAAAAGGCATCATGGCGATTAGCGCCGCCGTCACCACTAATCTCAGCGCCGAAGAAAAGGCCCTCTTAAGCCAAGCTGAACAAAAAGATGACGACCTCATAATCACACTGCTTTATATCGGCGGCATCATCCTATTTGTCATCTTAATAATATTCTTATCCACAAAGATAAATGTGCAGCCCGATCTTTCTGGCAAATCCAGCTCATCCAGACGCTTTCCTCCTCATATCGGTTCCTCTGGTGGCTCTTCTAATAGCTCTTCTGGCGGTTTTTCGGGTGGCGGTAGCTTTTCGGGCGGCGGCGCTAGCGGTAGTTGGTAAATTAAAGAAAAATCCCCGCTTTAAGCGGGGCGTTCATAATAATGTTTTAGTCTAATAGTTTAAATAGTTGCTCTCTAGCTTTATTAAGGTGCTGTGCCGCAAACTGCGATTGAGTCTTTAAATTCTTAATAGAACTAAGTTTAGCTTCATAACTAGATTTAAATCCTTGCGCACAGTCATTGTCTGCGCTCTTTTGCATGTCCGCGATAACCGTCTCAATATTTTCCAAAGTTGCCGTACGTACCAATACTGCATTTTTCGCCATAGATATTACGGCGGCCTCTACAATATCGCTCGAGGTCTTTTTTAGTTCCTCCAGATCTAAATCACCTTGTTTACGTAAGGCGTTTAGCTCTGCTACAATCCTGATTTCTTCACCGTAAGCCTGTCCTACTTCTTTCACAGCACGGTCAAAGATTGAACGTAAATAGGTTTCTGGATTATTTTTAATAAAATCCGCCACCTGCTCTTCTATAGGGCTGTTAACGAAGCTTGACCGTTTAGAAACTTTTACAAAACAAATATAGGCCAGTACTAAACTAAGTGCAACTACTAATACAAGAGTAATAACGAATACTTTGATGGAAATGCTTATCATAACATTTCTCCTTTCTGCCCTCACGAGGCTACTAATCTAGTGATTTAAGTTCCGGGGGCATCTCGCGTCAACCCCTCAAATTATCAAATTCCCCCTAATTTCATAATTTGAGTGGTCGACTTTACTCTTGATTTAGGCTAAATGTTAAAGAACGTTTTAGATTATACATATATTTATCGTATCTGTCAAGTAAATCATCTGCTCTGCCGGCTATATTAGGCGTTTTACTTTTGTTTTAATTAAGCTTTTGTTAAAATATGCTTAGTAAAAGTTTCATTATGTCTACAAAAGATTCAAAAACTCCTCAAGTCGTCAAACAGCGCTCGCCGCTCTATACTAAAGCCTACTCAAAAAATGTCATTGCCACTAATATTTTTATGGGTATTTGTGTCGTCATTATTGTGTGTATCTTAGCCCTCATTACAAGAGGCTATTCACTTGGTAGTGGTGGCAATATTGAGCAATCTGGGCTCTTACAATTCAAAGTACAGCCTAGCGCTGCAAATGTTCGCATTGATAATAAATATGATCTTTTTAGGCAATCTAGCACCAATCGTTTATTACGCCCAGGGCTTCATGATATTAAAGCTAATAAAGACGGTTATGATTCATGGCGGCAAAAAGTCCATATCGAGCCGGGATTACTCACTGACATTAATTGGATTAGGCTCTTCCCTCTTAAGAAACATCTCAAAACCCTCATTTCACCCCTAGCTCCGCCTAGTTTCGTTGCTTCCGCTCCTAATCACCGCTTTTTCATCTACCTTGAAAAAGACTCAGGCCTCCTGCACGTTTTTAATCTGGAGTCCGATCCTGTTATCGATAAAAGCCTTGCTCTCACATCTATCCTTTCAAACTCAAAACCAGACACCACAAACACGCCACCACCTCAAAACTGCCAAGTTTTAAATTGGAACCAAAAAAATAGTGCCGCCATTATGACCTGCAACTACCAGGATCAAAAACATTTCTTTTTACTAAATCTCGAAGAATTATCTAGTAGTTTTAACTTATCTCTCAAAACCCCTATAGCTCTCCAAGACGTTCAATTCTCTAATGATGCTAATCAAAAATTCTGGCTCCTCAGTCAAGACTCCAAGCTTCTATATTACGACCTCGAAATTCAAAGCACTAAAACCATCGCTACAAATGTACAAAAATTTTCACGCAGTGATCGTAAACTACTCTATCAACGTAATAAAATTGTCGATAATAAAACTCAAAGCTATCTCTATTTTCTCCCCCATGCCAAAGCTAAGGCTATCAAAATCCAGCGCATCCACCATCCTAAGCACTGTCTTTTTATTATGGCGAACTACTGGAATAAAGACTGGGTCTATCTTGTCGACGGTCAAAAAATCACCATTTTCTCGGACTTAAACTCCTCCATCATCAATCTCCGCCCGCAGTTTGCTAAAAACAAAAGTTTTCATATTAGTTTCCAGCCCGATCAAATCGATAAAAACTTTAATAATCAAATTATCACCCTCAGCCACAACCAAGAGCACTTCGCTTATAATCTCAATAATAGCGAGTCGCATTATTTCTTTTCCCCTAAAGACCATAGCTCTAAAATCTTACCCGCCAGCACCGCTGTGATTTCTAATGACAACAACAGTCTTTTCTTCTTCTCTATTGATACTAACGGCCAAAGCCAATTACGAAAACTCAAATTACAATAAAACCGCGCAGGTGGCCACGTCGATAAAGTCTACCCCCTTATTCCAGATTGACAACTTCACCACGTCAATCGCTAAATCCCCTTGGAAAAGCTTCAACATATCGCCGCTATAGCGCGTCGCCTCTAGGCTCACGCTTCTTACGTCACCATTTTGCGCAATGTTAACCTGCCCTGCCGCTAGAAGCATAATTTTAACTGGATAAGACAGTGTGAATTTATGTAAAAACTCTACAATCTGGTTCAGTGGCATCGTTAAATTAAGCATTTTCGGATAATAGATTACCTGTGCTAATTTTTTAAGCTGCGCCAAACTCAAAATCAAAAGCATATTATCCTGCTCCAGCCACTTTTCCGCTCCCTCCAGCGCTAAGTCGACCGCATCTCGCGTCAATAACGCCTCTCTACTACTGTCGCCAATAAGATCTCGTAAAAACTCCTTTGCGCCCTGACTGCGCCCCGTCTCACCTGCCCATACGACATAGTCTAATCCCTCTAACTCCTGTTTTGCGCCAGCTATCGCACTAGCCTCAAAGCCCTGCGCTTTTTTATCTCCTACAAAAACCAATCCTTCCGCCTTCACAGCTGGATTAATCTTTGTGCTTAAAGCTGCCGGCAAAATCGCCTTTACTTGGTCGATGCCTGCCTCTTTAGCGGTGTTTGCAAACTTAATAATTGGCGCAAAACTATTCTCATTTCCCCCAATTACTGCAATTTTTCCAGCCAAAGCCTTCTGCTCTGGCCGCTGGCAATCAATTTGAGGGGCAGTAAATTGCCGCGCCTTTTCTGCACTAATAGTTTGCCAATAATCCACATCTAATCCTTTATTGAATGTTTTATTTATTCAGTTTTTCTTACTCAATCGTATTAGTTTTCTTGCTGGGATGACGACAGGTCCTGCTCTTCAAACGCTTTTATCTGCTCTTTTCTATTTTCTTCCATCTCTTGCTGAAATTCTTCTTGCTGCTTTCTTGCTCTTGCGGTACTCTCAGCATTCTCTCGCTCAATACGCTCACGCAGCTCATCTTCTTGCTGCCTACGTTCTAGCATCTCTATAGAGTCGCGACTAACGGCTTTATTATATTCCATTTCCGCCTGATAAGGATCTTCCATATTCTTAATTTTTTCGGCCACGCTCTTACCTAAATCCACTAGGCCATCATGTGCCACCCCCATAGTAATTGCTCCAGCTAGAAATCCTACTGCTAATTTTTTAGTAGCTGGCTTCAATTTTTGTCGCCAATCCGCCCACACTCCACCATTCTTGCGGTAATTCTCTTTCCAGTTAGCCGTGCCAAAATCATGCGCCCTCTCCTCTTTCCGCTCTGCCACACTATTTTCACTTTCCATAAGGCGTCGCTCCAATTCTTGTCTGCGCTCCTCCCTTTCTTGTTCTAAATCTCTCTGCGCAAACAGTTGCGACATTTCCTGAAAACCAAATACATCCTCTTGCTGGTCTTTTTCATTCTTCGTATTAGCCTCGTGTTTCATCTTTCTCCTTTGCTAGCATTATATCATGCTTATGTTCCTATTATCAGTCTGATTTCTGGCAGTAAATCATTCAGGCCCTTTAGGCGATATAGCGTCGACGCTGGCGCGGTCGACATTAATCTTAACACCTTAATATGTTCACTCCTAATTTTGCCGCCCTCTCTTTCTACTAAGCTCTGCTCCTCGCGACTCCATTCATATTGCAACCCCTCCACTAAAGGTTGTCCTAAATTATCCGTCCTCACGTTCAACTCTTCGCCAATCAGCTTCAGCATTCGCATGCGCCACCACAAGCGTAAAACCTCTTGATTCTGCTGATTTTTTACTGCCCACTCCAAATTTAGCAAAGCCTCTCTTAGCAGATACAAAAAAGCATCCGTATGTAGCGATTCAGCGCGCCTATTCACTTCTTTTAACATCTCACCCGCCAACTTCATGGCCGCCAAATCGCCCAGCAGCCCTCCATAATATTCCTGCAGGCGCGCCCCTGTTAAGGTCATCATTTTGCCACGGCCCTCATGTAAAGTCAGCTCCGAAAAAGATAATAGCTCAATCGCCCCCGCTAATTTTGACTTGGCCTTTCTCACCCCCTTTGCCAAAACGGCCACCTTCCCCTCTTCACTTAAAACATTCAAAATCCTATCCGCTTCACCATAATCGGTACGGCTAAGTATTATCGCTTTAGTTTTCCAGTCCCTCACTCCGCCTGCGCCTCTCTTACTAAGCTACGTATATCCTCTGGTCGCATCGTCGCCTTATCTAACACCCCTACAATATTAAACTGACTCAGCTCTCGCATTTCTGGCCGCGCCACGCTCGATATCAAAATCACCGCTATTTGCTGCAATTCTGGATAACTAATTAGTTCATTTAACAAATTAAAGCCGTTTGGCCCCGCCATTAAGATATCTAAAATCATTAACTTTGGCACTCTAGTATTAATTTTTTGCATCGCCTCCAAGCCGTCTTCGGCAAAATCTAACTCATAATCCGCCAAAATATCTTCATAAATCTCGCGCCAACGCTTATCATCATCTACCACTAAGATCATAATAAACTCATCTGCCCGCTAACTGGAAAATCCGCATAAAAAGAAGTGCCGTCACGGTGGCGAATCGCCCCTATTTCTCCGTGCATCTGCTTCACGAAACTACTCGCAATAAAGAGCCCAAAGCCCGAACTTGCTGGCCGCATCGACAAGCGCGCCGGTTTTAGTGGCTTGCCACTACGAATCTTGCGCCATACATCCATTGGTAAGGCGGGGCCAAAATCCCTCACGGCAATTCTTACCTGTTGTTTTTTTACTAAATCATAGACCGAAAGTTTAATTTTTTGATCATTTCTGGCGTATTTTTGTGCATTGTTGCAAAAATTATAGACCACCGAAAAAAGCATTCTCTTATTTGCTACCACTAAGCTATTTTTATTTCTATAACTTATCTCAAAACTCGGCCCTAATTCCTGCGTCACCTCATCACAAATTACCCGCGGATTTACCGCCTCCATCTCAAACAACGCATCTTCAAAACGGCTTAAACTTAAGTAATCCTCCACCTGCCTCAGACTTCGTTCGCTAATCTGCACAATCTCTGACGCTATCCGCGCGCGCCGCTCGGCGCTTTCTACAAATTCATAAGATAAAGCTAGTTGGCGCATCAAAGCTAGCGGCGTCTTTAGCTCGTGCGCCACTGTCATTATGGAAAAATCTGTCCAATCCTCCTGCTCCATTACATCTATCATAACACAGCCCCAAGAGCGCAAGCCACTCCCTAGCCGACCCCCATTAATTTAGATCTAATTGACGTTCAGGCTGTCTAAAATCTTCATAAAATCATTATCAAAAGTCATCGAATCCGTGCGGATCATCACCGTCTTGTCATCCTTTTTAAACAGGAAGGCCTTGCCCTCAATCGATGTACCTTCTTCACTGTCACCCTCTAATACCCCTTCATATAAAGTGCCAGAAATCTTCGCGCCGTGCGACCAAATTGACGACCTTAATTTCTTTTCTTCTACCTTCTCATTATATTCTTTCTGCACTTCAGAAATCGCCTTGTCGTAAATCTTTACCCTTAAAGCGTGCAAAGTATTACCACCTTCATTGCGATCTTCGCTAACTGGATAAACTTCTCCAGGGTTCAGGTAGGCGGCAAAATCACCACCCTCTTCAGCGCTAGCGTCTTTATCTATGTAGACACTCCAGTTCTTTGGATATTTAAAGGTTAAGCCACCATAATCTTCTGGACCTGCGAAGGTGTTGTAAGGCCTCTTATTAGCTTCATTACATTTTTCAACTTCCGCCTTAGAATTAGCGGCCACCGCCTCTTCTTTAGCAACATTAATTTTGCCAGATAAATTAGTCTGCGCCTCGCGCATCTGTAAAAAGAAGACAACCGCGCAAATAATACCTGCCACCGTCGTAATACTTAGTAAAATAATCGGCAAATAAGCTAGTAATGGATTGTTTGATTTTATCGCGCCCGCACCTAAGTCTGAGCCACCCCCTAAAGCCGTCTCCTGAGCTAAATCAGCCGGCACTGGCACATCTTGCGGTAAAATATTTCCATCATTCACGCGCCCGCTAATATCGCCATACATAGCCGTATTCTGCTGTACTGGCGGTAAAGACTCCTGTGGCGCTAAGTTTTCTCCCGCTGGCGGCGTTGAAGTAATAGCACTTCCGTCCATATGAGCCTGATTGCTAACCTGTCCTTGTAAATTATTGTTTGTATTAGACGACAAGTCGCCACCCGTCTGCGCAGCCGCATTTTTCCCCATGGCATCATTAGGCTTATTCGTCATATTATTTAGTGGCCCGTTTTCCATAATATTAATTATAGCTAAACATAAGCTTATTCGCAAGAACAGACGTGCAGTCTACTTACTAAAATCTTCTTTTAACACCTCAATTTTATTCTTCATCTCCGCAAGATCCTGCTCTATTTCCTTAGCTAATTTCAAAACCCGTTCATAGCGACTACTCGCTTCCTCTAATTTAAACTCTTCCGAGCTAAACCATGCGGTCTGCTTTTCTAAATCTTCCATTTTTTCGCTAATCGTTTTTGACATCTGCTTTCTCCTTTATATTTTTAATCTCGGCATCTATGCAGCGGCTGGCTGTTTCTATCTGGATTAAAGCCCCCTGCCTTATTTCCCCCCTTAAAATTGCATAACCACGCGCCAGAATTTGCTTTGGGTTCATTTGTGCAATTTCTCTCATTTTACTTTTAATGCGCTGTTCTAATTCCCAAAAGATTCTCGACACTACCTCGTCCGCCCTTCTCTTTAGTTCCCTACTATCTCCTCTGCGCCGCTCAATCTCAGCGATAATTTTTTCATATGGATTTTGGCTAAGCATGTTCACTTGGCGTAGCACTTCTCGCTTATCACGCGTTAATACCTGCGCCACATTAGACGGCGTCGAAGCCCTAAAATCTGCCACTAAATCGCAAAGGCTCTCATCCACCTCATGCCCAATACCTGTGATAACTGGTATTTTGGAAGCGGCTAAAGCTCGCACCAAAGCTTCATCATTAAAGGCGGCCAAATCTTCGGCTGAACCGCCGCCACGAATCAAAGCTATCACATCTACCTCATTTTTCTGATTAAAATAATTCAAGGCGCGAATTATCTGTTCTGGCGCCGCCAAGCCCTGCACCTGTACATGCGCCGTACATACCTCTAGCCCGCCCCAGCGCTCATTTAAAATCTTACAAAAATCCATATAGCCAGCCGCCTGCACTGAGGAAATCACCGCAATCTTCTTAATCTGTGCCGGCAATGGACGCTTGCGCTCTGGCGCAAATAAACCCTCAAGGCTAAGTTTCTTTTTTAAGCGTTCAAAGGCTTTTTTCAAATCACCCTCGCCCACCAGCTGCATCGCATTAACAGTTAAAGAAAACCTACCTTTATCTGTGAGTTTTGGATTCGCCCGCACCCGCAAGGTCATCCCATCTTCCAGCGGTATGCTTAGCTGCCAGCGCATCATAAAGCAGTTAACCGTCGATTTTTCATCTTTCAGATCAAAAAAAACATATTTATTTTGATTAATCTTAAAGCCCGACACTTCTCCTTCAATAATTACGCCATTAAAAGCTACTCCTAAGCTCTGGTTGCAAAGCGCCGTAAAATCACTAACCGAAAAAACTGGTGCCTCAATTGCTGACATAATGCTTCTTTGCGTCAAACTTATCGCGGCGCGACACTAAGGCCTGCTGATAAAAACCCCAACCCGTTATAAAGGTGCCTAGCATAATGGTAATCCTTGTCACAATCACCGTAATAACTGCAATTGTAAAATCTACTCCTGTCGCATACATCATCGCAATCATAACTGCCTCATAACCGCCCAGTCCCCCAGGCGTCACCAATACCGTTCCGACTACCGAAGCCACATTACCCGCAATAAATACCTGCGGCAAAATACCAGGGAAACCTAAAGCCGCCCCTACTACCCAATACGAACCCGTCTCTAAGATCGTATAAACTCCCGCCCAAATAATTGGCTTTAACATTGCTTTCTTATCGCGCCTTACTACCATATAATCATTGCGCAAATCACTAAAGAATTTATTGGTGCGTCGCTCATTTAATAATTCTTTTTTAGAGCGCCCATTAAAGTGTCGCATTAAAAGATTAATGCGTCTGCTAGCCCATTTCGAAAAACGATCAATCCTCGCTTCATCCTTGATGATTAACCATACGCCCAAGATTAAGACTACCACCGCTGAGGCTACTAGTACTGCCGTCACTATTGCCCACCAGCCGTCTGGCCTCACTACCCCCATCAGCAGCACCGCTATTACACAAATCACCGTCAATCCTACATCAATCAAGAAAGAGAAAATAAAGCGCAGCATATGCACAAAACTTACCTGCCCAGCTGACACCCTATAGTTCTTGAGGCGCCAAATTAGATAGCCTAAACCCGAGGCTCCCGCACTTGGCAGCGCGTGGTTCACAAAGTTAATCTCCAGCGCAATACGCATCAAGTTTTTCTCCGACATCTTCAGGCCCTGCCTTTCATGTAGGAAGCTAAAGTAAACTTTACCAGCCGCGTAATACATCAAAATCTGCGCCGGCACCAGCATCAATAGGATCCAAAGATTCATATCTTGCGCCGCACTCATCGTTACATCCCACATCGTCACTTTGCCGCCCTTGCCACGCTGAAGCAACATTTCATTACATTCCTGCACCGCCGTCGCATCTTTGGTCAGGTCTTTACAATCTACTGGCGTTCGAAAAATACCCACCCCCACCAGCAGCACCAAAATAATCGTCACTAAGCTTAAAATCTTTTTAAACATACAGGTCTATTATACTACCTCACGCATGATCTGTCCTATCCCTAAGAGCTATAATCGCTAGCTCTCACCGATAATTTAATCGGCCATCCCAGACTGATCATAAGTCCTATTCGTATTCCTATGGGCCGCTGCCTGATTAATGCCAGCACTAACATTTGGATCCACTTTTGTACTTGCATCACTATTAATCGTGTTCATAATCCGCGAGTTACTAGCTAAGTTACTATAGCCTAATGTATTGGCAGTATTTTGCCTCAATCCATCTGCCGAAGATAGAGCCGCAGCAATCCCTGCCCCATTATCCGCGCTGATTAAGCCAGACCCTAATACGGCACTCTCCATCTTTTCTTTTGTCATATTAGTAGCGAGAGTTGCCCCTTGCGTATCACTAATTAGATCGCTGGTTTTAATTTGTTCGCCACCGCTAATACTATTAGCAACATCTACCGCTTTTTTCATACCTACTATCGCGCTATCGTCGTTATTAACATAGGCTGAATCATCACCAATTTTTAAAGTATTTCTAAAGCCACTATCTTTTAATGAGCTCTGAAGCGTCATAGTGCTTCCTTTAGCCAGACTCTTACCGTAAGTACCCAACATATAGGCCTCAGGCTTCAATCCCACTAAAGCTCCGCCTACTGCTTTTCTAAAATCCTGATTCTCTAACTCGCTACCGTTCATACTTAATACTGACTCCGTAATCAAGTCATAGGCCTTTTTATCCTGTAGGCCAGCAGCTGCAGCAGTGAATAAGTGTCCATCCTGGCTAGATATGGCTTCATTTAATAGTGCCTGCATAGCCTGAGGATCGCTTGCGACGTTTTCTACTTGAGTCTTTGCGATAGCCTCTTTTTGCCTAAAATCAATTGCTTCCATTTCGCTCTGAAAACCATCATTATTCAGGTAATAATCTTTTCCAGCGTCACTCTCTGCTATTTTAGCCAAAGCTTTTTGTGCTCGATATTGCCCTCTATCTACGCCTAGCAAGCGCCCGGCTTTAGTCTGACCAAATTTTGTTTTGAAACGACCCCTAGCTGTTTCTGCTCCATTTTTATCTATACCTGCACGTCTCTGTAGTTTAATTTCTCTAGCGCGCTGCTGAAAACCTTGCATTGCGTCGCTCTGGGCAACCCTCGCTTTCGAAAAGCTGCCAAACCTACTGCCTAGACCAGTCAAACGGCCCGCCATCGATCCAAAGGCCGATAAGGCATTACGCGTAAGAGTAGGTATAAAGAAAATTGGTACTAAACCAGCTGTCGCCGCTATAAACCATAAGAAAAATTCCTGCCCATTATTTGATGCCATCAAAATAGCAGAAGCGAGCTGTCCTCCCCCCATAAGCAGCCCTACTATTGGGAAAAGCATCAGCATCGTTTTAAGCCACTTAAACCACTTGTCAAAAAGAGGCTTTGTATTAGGTAGTGCGTAGCACACGATTGCTATTGGTGACACTGCGACTAGTAAAAGCACCGCCCCTAATCTTGCACCCAGCATTAAGCATAAAAATAGTAAGGCGATAATACCACTCACCGCCATTAGGAAAATTGGCAGAATTAACGCAAAATTTGAAATCCAAGCCACCACACCAAACATAGCCACAATAATACTAATCGCTAAAAAGTGCCCAAAGCCACTAATATTGCCGTTCGCCTTATTATTACTCATAATACCGTCTGCTATATTGTCCAAAAGGTCCTTAATGCTAAAGCCCACAATATTTGAAACGTCAACCGCCAACTGGCATAAGATGAAGGATAGATTTACTAAAACCGCTACCATAATTAAACGTGGTAAAGCTTTTTTAATGCCATAATTATCAATTCCATAACCAGAAAGCTGCGAAAAGATCACTACCACGAAAAACGCAATAAATATATAGTTCGCCATATCCCTAAATACCATCCAAGCATCTCTTGTACCGTGCTGCTTAGTCTGATTATTACTGCCGTCGCTGCCTGAAATTAAAACGTTGTCAATTTTAAGCATTGGCTCCAAAAGACGCTCATAAAAGCCATTTAATAAGTTTTCGGCATGCGATATGACCGGGCAAAGGATCCACCCCAAAACCCCCGCCCCATCATAACAAGTCTTATCCGCCGCCTCGTCACTACCATTCTCATCGCCAGACTTATTTTTATTAGCGTTTTGCTCCTTCTCATATTGTTTTTTATCTTTTTCTGCTATCGTCTTTAACTTTTTATTTATTGCGTCACTTAAATCAGACATTTTTAAGTTTTTAGCATCTCGTTTAGTTCCAGACCAAACGACCCCAACATCTTCCGTAGTTTTCTGTGGAACATGACGATCTCCATCCCCTCTCGGGTCATGCGAGGCGTCCAATATTTTATAATATACTCTTCTCAAGCGTATTTTAACTGGATCATTATCGTTGCTTCCGCTATCTGTGTCTACCCACAAAAAGTATACCGCGCTATTCACATCTGTATTTTTCTTTTGTGATACATCACACGCGCTACTGCCATAATTCTGAATGTTGCCTACGCAGTCAGGTGAAGCATAAATACCTTTTCCATCTTTAAAACCATCAAAAACAGTGCCCCAATTCTTCCCTTTACAAATTTTATTCAAATCCTTCTTTTCCCCGCTCGGAGTGGTATAGCTAAATTTAGACGTACAGCTATCCTTAGCATATACGCTATGACTATCCAGCCCGCCAAAAGCCGCCAAAAACATACACAATCCAATCACAAATAAAGGTAAGTAAATTTTACTTAATTTTGCTCTCATTAGGCTTTCTCCACTAATCTTTTAGCATTTTTTTGCGCATCATCCGATAATCTACCCTGTAATTCCTCCCAAAGCCGCTCCAATTTCTTGTCTACATTATAGTAATTATCGAAAAAGTCTACATTCTGCGCTTCCACTTCATCAGCACAGACCCTATCTATGGTTTTATCTTCATTAAAACATTTTGCATTTGCGTATAAATTAATAGCATCGCCCATCTTAGTGGCTTTTTCCATTGCCTTCATATAAAAACTCGTGCGTAACTCATCGTCACTAAGAGAATTTACGGACTTTTTCATATTAGCTTCTCCCATATTATCGTCTTCAGGGATATTCATCCCTAATTGCATATACTGCTCTAAACCCTTATTCTGCACCGCTGCTACACCGCCTAATTTATACTCTACTAAATAATCTGTATAACTATAATTAGAATGTAAATGCGCCATCGCTAAATCAAGACTACTCTGCGCGGAGGCAATGCTGTCTTTTATTTTCTTCTTATTTTTCAATTTAATTTTACTATAACCTTTATCCATAGCTACGGCATAATTATCTAACAGCCCTCTCATAGTCTGTGCGTATTTATCAGCCGTATTAATATCAGCGTCCAAACTCAAATTAGCCTCTACGCTAAAACTGCCATCATTTTCCCTAATTTCCCTAATCATTTTTTTATTATCTTCATCACCGTCTAGCAAAAAGTGCGCATAGCGATTGGCAGCATCACGCAGCGACTGGCTCACGCCATTCTCCTCTGGTGAAACTACCTTACTATCTTTTACCTCGTTTGCACCAGGATTTTTAGACGCTATTAAGCCCGTCTTGAAAGCCCATAGCAAAGCTCCCGCCCCCGCCGCTGCTAAAACTAGTAAAGTTACTGTAAGGATAGTTGCGCGCAGGCGCTTTTTCTTTTGTAGTGCCTGCCTCGCTTCATCCTGCTCTTTTGCGGCCGCCAACTTTTCGGCAAAAGCACTACTAAAACTCTCGCCAACTTCGCTATTAGCCTCGCCCCCGTCACTACTCGTCTCACTGCCGTTACTATTAGTTTTAGAAGCGGCGTCAATAGTACTACTCACTTCCGCGGTATCCGCTACGCTGCTCACATCCATGGCACCACCAGCATTCACTACGCCCGCGCCTACGGACTCCATGGCTTTCTGCGCCTCCAAGGCGTCTTGACCTCCTTGCCCATCATTCATATCTCTCAAATTATAACATAGGCTTTATGTTTTTTACTAGCTTTTCATCAGCATTTTTAAGTATTACGACTTGCGCCTCGGCGCCACCCATTTTCAGCTCCTCCGCTTTCATCATGCTATAATTTACTCTATATGAACTACTTACTTGTTCTAGGTCGTCAAGCCCAAATTTCCCTCGCCGAACTCGAAGCTTTATTTGGCGCCAAAAATCTCTCCAAGCTCGGGCCACACATCGCCAAACTTTCTCATAATAGCGACCAGCCCTTCCCTTTCGCACGTCTCGGTGGCAGCCTCAAAGTCGCCCGCCTACTCGATTGCAACCCCATCACTTATATCAAAGGTTTAGACCCCACTCTAGGTAAATTCACCATCGGCTTCTCCGACTATTCCGCCAAGGCTAGCAAGGCTACTTCGTGGCGCTACGCCCTTAAAATTAAGCAAAGCCTCAAGCCTCATGGCTATTCCATCCGTCTCGTACCCAATCAAGCAGCTACCCTCTCCACCGCCACCTCTTTTCATAATAAGCTCGGCCTCGATACAAAACATCTTGAAATTATCCGCTACAAAAACTACTTCGCTCTCTCCGTTGGCGTCCAAAATATCGATCTTTACGGCGCCAGAGATCAAGCGCGCCCTGCCCGCGACGCCAAAGTCGGCATGCTCCCGCCTAAACTCGCCCAAATTCTTATCAATCTCGCCACCCAAGGCGCCAAAAACGGCCTCCTTCTCGATCCTTTCTGTGGTACGGGCGTCCTCTTACAAGAAGCGCTTCTCATGGGCTATCCCGTCATCGGTAGCGATTTATCGTCGCGCATCCTAGGCTTCTCCGCGCGCAATCTCGATTGGCTCAAATCCAATTCTCGTAAATTCCACTTCGATCAACTCCCCTTCTATCAGCTCTATCAAGGCGACGCCACCACCTTCAGCTGGCCGCAAAAACCTCACTTCATCGCCTCCGAAATCTACCTCGGTGCACCCCTTTCGCGTCCACCCTCCGCCACGCAGCTTCACGTTCTTAAGCAGCAAGCTAAGACGCTGACCACTGATTTCCTCGCAAACCTCGCCCCTCAAATCGCAGCCGGCACCACGCTCGCCTTAGCCCTGCCAGCTTGGCTCCGCCAAGGCCATCACTACGAAAGCTTTTCCCTTGTTGACGCAGTCGCCAAACTTGGCTATAATATATTGCAGTTTAAACACGCTGCGCCGTCCGATCTCTTATATTACAGAGAGGGGCAAATCGTGGCGCGTCAAATAATAGTATTAAGGAAAAAGTAAATCTATGTCACACGTTAAAGCTGGTGGTACCAGTAAAAACCTTCACAACAATGCCGGACAACGCCTAGGCGTCAAGCGTTTTGGCGGTCAAAAAGTTAAAACTGGCGAAGTACTCGTTCGTCAAACTGGCGCTACCAAAATTGCTGGCCCAGGCACTTTCATGAGCCGCAATTTCACCATCCATGCCGCCATCGACGGCACGGTCGCCTTTAGAAAAGTCAAAAAAACTCATTTTAGCGGCAAAAGCGTTCCACGCACTCGTGTAGAAGTTATCGCTTAATATTTACTGTTATTTCTCCTAATTCAAACTTGCTATCCTAAGTAGCAAGGCTTCTATCTGTAGCCACGCCTCCACATCACGTGACTTCGTCTCCAAATCCGTCTGTGCAAGCATTTTTATAATCTGCTTATTTTTCGGGCAGGGGCGTTTTTTATAATTATCAATCGCCTTCCATGCTAAAGCACCTATCACCATCATCGCATTGTCACTATAACGAATCTCCTCGCACATCTCCACCGCCGCTTTTCCCTGTCCCGCCAGCGCCTTATCCATAATCCCAAACACAAAACCGCGTGGTCGCTCTTCGGCTTTCTTGTACTCGATGCATCGCACTTTTTTCTTAAGCTCCTTCACGATGCTAAGCGTAGCAGGAAACTTCATCTCCCAAACAATCACATCATGCTCTGTGTCGACATAATTAATCAGCCTTGCCAAACAGTCTGTGTTGGCTCCCATGTCTTTAATTAAAATTTTTCTTTGCTTAGCAAACAGCGTCTCCCCTAAAAACAAGGAATCCAGCTGCGCCTTATCAAGCTCCTCCCCCTTCACCAGCTCATAATCTGTGCCCAAAATCGACTTAATATCTTTCTGCGCCCTCAGCCTATCATCGCCATAAAATATCTGTAGCATTTTTAATCCAGCAACTTTCTCACTAAAGCCACCATTAAATCTTTCTCGCTCGCCTTACTCTCCGCAATCAAAAGCGCTAAAGCCACCAAAGCCCGATCGGATATTTTAGTCTCCCCCGATTCCGTCAGTAAAACGTCGTTCATCGCCAAAAACATCAAAAATAGCAATGAAGCAATCCTCTTATTACCGTCATAAAAGGGGTGATCTTTAATTATAAAATAGAGTAAGTTCGCCGCCTTCTCCGCCACGCTCGGATATAGCTCGTCGTCATCAAAAGTCTGGTAAATTGCCTCCATGCTGGCAGTAAAGGCTGCCCCTCTCGGCTTGCCAAACAGTTCACTGGCACCACTTTTCTGTCTCAGCTGTTCAATTACAGCCTGGCTCTTCTCTATGCTCAGGCGTTTTTTCGCCTTCTGGCTTTTACCAAAAGATATATGCCTCCTGTCAAATTCTTCCAGTGTTTCAAAGCTCCTGCCATAACGTGTAATCACCTCCAAAACACCGCTCGCCTCATCCGCATTCAAAGCCTTTCCTCGCACCAAACGCCCCGCCACCCCTAAGGCCTCCTCTAAAGCTTTCAGCCTATTAAGTGGCAGCTCCTTCACGCGCCTTGCATTTATAGCCCCACCATCCACAATGTATTTATGCAGCACCCTAGTTGACCACTGACGAAAACGCGTCGCCTTCTTAGAGTTCACGCGATATCCCACCGAAATAATCATGTCGAGATTATAATTAGGAACCATACGCTTCACCATACGCGCACCCTCTTTTTGAACTTGTGCATTTCTTACGCAAGTTGCTTCTTCTGTCAGCTCACCCACTTTATAAATATTCCGAATATGCCTATTAATCACCGACCTATCCACATCAAAAACTGCCGCCATCTGTCGCTCTGTTGCCCAAATCGTCTCTGTTTCTGGTTCCACACTAAAGCACACTTCCCCCTTCTCGCCCTGATAAATCTCAATTCGTTTTTCCTCCGACATAGTTTCATTATAGCCGATAAGTTATAATAAAGTCATGCCAGAATTACCCGAAGTAGAAACCATCCGGCGCGGACTCAGTCAGCGCATTCTCAAAAAGCAGATCCAAAATGTGCATGTCTTATCTGAAAAAAACTTCCTCGGCGATCCTCAACTAGTCCTATCGCGCCGCGTCAAAACTATCAACCGTCGCGGTAAAATGCTCCTCATTACGCTCGATCCAGAACTTTTTCTCATGATTCATTTACGCATGACCGGCCAGCTCATCTACAAGGACCGCCAAGATAAATTTGCTGCCGGCCATCCTGATGCTAACTTCGAGGCTGCCATGCCTAGCCGCCACACCCGCGTTTATTTTGATTTTAGCGATAATAGCCAGCTATTTTTTAACGACCAACGTAAATTTGGCTTTATTAAAGTTACGGATGCTAGCGGCCTAGCACAAGACAGCTTCCTGCGGCGCCTCGCTAAAGAGCCTTGGGATATCTCAGCGAACGAATTTTATACTAACCTCATGCGCCACCCTCAGCAGAGTATCAAGGCCAGCATCCTCGATCAAGGCGTCATTGCCGGCGTTGGTAATATTTATGCCGACGAAGGACTTTTTCGCGCTAAAATCTTCCCAGGACGCCCCACTCATTTACTCAGCCGCAGTGATTCTGACGCCCTCTTGCTTGCCCTGCAAAGCGTCATGCAAGAATCCATCACTTCTGGTGGCTCCACCATGAAAGATTATCGTCGCGCCGACGGCAGTAAGGGACATTATCTCGAAAAATTTGCAAAAGTTTTTCGCCGTGAAGGTCAAGCTTGCCCCTGTTGCCAATCCACCATCCTAAAAACCAAAATCGCAGGACGTGGCACCCATTACTGCCCCTCTTGTCAAAAGTTTTAAAAGCCAAAAAAGGCGTTCGTCATAAATAAAGCATAGAAGGCAATAGCATTTTTGAGCATATGCAAAAATATTCCGCCATAAACCGTACCGGTAAACTCTTGTATCAAGCAGGTCACCACCGACAGTGCAAACACCGTTACTCCCACGTTCCACTGCCCATGCATCACCGCAAATAGCAGTGATACTAATAGAATCGATATGCCTACTGGGGCAATTTTCTTCAACTTCCGATAAAGCCAACCTCGAAACACTAACTCTTCAAAAATCGGCGCTAAAACTACCAAGGCCACAAAAGCCATCAGCATATCGCTTTTAGAACTAATTTTATCAAAACCCACATTTTGCTTCTGCGCCCAGTCCACTCCAGGTAAAACTTTCTGTAAAATAAAAGTCAAAATCCCCGCCGCCATAATCGCTATCACAAAACCGCAAATCCCAAACAAAATATCTTCCCATTTTGGCCAGTCAATCACGCCAAGATCCGCCCAATTTTCCTTCAACTTCAAAATTAACTTAGGTATTAGCACGATTATTGCTAAAGCCACCGCATAAGTTAGGGCCGCATATACTAACTGCACCGCCGCATTTTCTAACTGCCCTTGCGGCATCACTAATTTTGCTAGCTGCGCTAGGGCTAGGCCCGTCAGCATCATCACCCCTGCCACCCAAGCCAGTAGCGCCACGCCAGCGCACAATTTCCCCCACCAAGGCTCCAGCATTTTCGTCAGGCGCGTTTTTGGCTTTGTGGCCACCCCTGCCACCTCCCCAAGCTCTGCGCCGAGTTCAGCCTTCTTGCTTCGATCTAATCCCACTTTGCCCATCACTGCCCTCCTATCGCATTATTATTCTTGATATATCTAAAATCGTAATCACTACAATCAAAATCATCAAAAACAGGAAAGCCTTCCCCACGATCCGCGCTTCTTTTTCGGCGTTTAGTTTTTTACCTCTTAAGCGTGCCACCGCAATCATCATCCAGCGCCCGCCATCTAGTGCCGGTATCGGCAAAACGTTCATCACCGCCAAAGATATTGTAATCAGCGCTGTCAGAAAAGCTAGATTTGTCAGGCCGGCCTGCACAAAGGCAGGAAATAGCACTCCCACAATCCCTACCGGTCCCGAAACGGAATCGCCCACCTTATTCAAAGTTTTCTGCCCCGCCACCTGCTGATCGTGTGAGGCAAAATTCAGCTTCATCACTAGGCCTTTCACAAGGTTCGCCACTAGCTCCCCTAGCCCATGAAAGGTTGCTCCCGTGATCTGCAATGTCGTCGCCACCCCTACGATTGGTGCCGACCAGGTGCTTCTATATAAAGTCATTTTCTGCTGCGACATCTGCACCCCCAAAACATATTCATCGCTCTTCTTATTCAGCCTCGTCTGCCTACATATCTGCTGCCCCGACCTCTCATAGCATAAAATCACCATCTTGCCAGCATTACACTTGCTTAGTTGCTGCGCCTCTACGGCCGAATGCACGCTCAGCTGCTCCTCCCCCTGCGCCTGCATCGACAAGATTCTATCCCCGCTCTTCATTCCACTTTTGGCGGCCGGACTGCCTTTCATCACTTTACTTGCCACCACCTCTGCGCTCTGCGCCACTTTACTATCACTTTTTATCTCAAATTGATTATTCAAAAAATGCGGCATCCCCGTTAAAGCCAAAATCGTCAAAATTATCACCGCCACCAGCCAGTTCATCGCCACGCCACCAAATAAAATCTTCGTCTTCGCAGCAAAGCTCGCTCTACCAAACGAACCCTTCCGCATCGAAGCATCATTTTCATCCTTCATCTGGCAAAAACCTCCTAGAGGCAGCCAGTTCAAAGATAAAATTAAGCCGTCCTGCACTATACCCTTGCCCTTCAGAGCCAAGGCGCTCGTTTTTTTGCCCTCTTCGTCAGTTTTAGGCCAATCTTTTTTGGCCAGACGCTGCCACTTGCCATCTTTCCTGACAAAGGCCACGGCCTTCGGCGGAAAGCCAATTCCAAACTCCTCTACTTCCACGCCGTTACGGCGCGCCATCAAAAAATGCCCAAACTCATGTGCCACCACCAGCAAACTTAACACCAATAAACCCACCACGACCCCAATCACTATATACATAAGAATATTCTATCACCTCATTCTGCATCCCGCTAGAGCAGGTTTATTTTTTCTCGCAAAATTTCCTCCAAATTTTATCTTTCTACTTAGCTTTGTGTAGGTTCAGGGAGTCTAGGAAAAAAGCACTAGCGCGCTACGCAGCGCACAGATAGGCCGTAGGCCTTACTATTCCAATGCTGCGGATAGACGTAGGTACTACTGGAGTACAAGCGGTAGGCGCTATAGCTATCATAGCTAGATCCCGCAGTAGAAGACCAGCAACCGCCGACGCCGAAGTCACCCGCACCGTCGACCCGCCCGTCGTAGTAACCGTAGTCGCCGGCAAAACTAAAGTCTAGGGGGCTACTTCGCATTTTAGTAGAGCTAGTGCTGTCACTCTTTAGTCCATAACTAGTAAAGAGGAGGTTATTATAGCTGTTTGCGTCGTCGTTTGGTGGTAATCTCCAGCCTTTGGGGCAGATGGAGGAGCTAGCACTA
>QWCB01001238.1_pt1 | contig 36654 bp, 25 predicted proteins | sample 1972511 | NCBI WGS metagenome assembly QWCB01 (sample SAMN09866719, study PRJNA288562) | Human gut metagenome isolate term5_stool, whole genome shotgun sequencing... | isolation source: gut | host: Homo sapiens | place: USA: California | reverse complement strand
GTTATCATCGTGGTGGACGGTGCGAAAGGTGTGGAAACGCAGACACGCAAGCTGATGGAGGTCTGCCGTATGCGTAATACGCCGGTGATTATCTTCATCAACAAGATGGACCGTGAAGCCAAAGACCCGTTCGACCTGTTGGACGAGCTGGAGGAGGAACTGCACATCCACGTGCGTCCCTTGACGTGGCCTATCGAGAGCGGTGTCCGTTTCAAGGGTGTCTACAATATCTACGAGCATAACCTCAACCTCTACCAGCCCAGCAAGCAGGTAGTGACGGAGAAGGTGGAAGTGGACATCCATACCGAGGAATTGGACAACCGGATTGGTGCCCAGCTGGCCGATAAGCTGCGCGGAGAATTGGAACTGATAGACGGTGTTTACCCCGAATTCGATAAGGAGGAATACTTGAAAGGAGAGCTTGCTCCCGTATTCTTCGGTTCGGCACTGAATAATTTCGGTGTGCAGGAACTGTTGGATTGCTTTGTGGAGATTGCTCCCAGTCCCCGTCCCGTGAAGGCGGAAGAACGTGAGGTGGAGCCGGAAGAACCTAAATTTACCGGATTCATCTTCAAGATAACCGCCAATATCGACCCGAATCACCGTTCATGTATCGCTTTCTGCAAAATCTGCTCCGGGAAGTTTGTACGCAATGCCCCGTACTTGCATGTACGTCATGGCAAGACGATGCGTTTCTCGTCGCCTACGCAGTTCATGGCGCAGCGCAAGACAACTGTCGATGAGGCTTGGGCGGGAGATATTATCGGCCTGCCGGATAACGGTACGTTCAAGATTGGCGATACGCTGACCGAAGGCGAGGCGCTCCACTTCAAGGGACTTCCGAGCTTCTCGCCGGAGATGTTCAAGTACATTGAGAATGCCGACCCGATGAAGCAGAAACAGCTTGCCAAGGGTGTCGACCAGTTGATGGACGAAGGTGTGGCGCAGTTGTTCGTCAACCAGTTCAACGGGCGTAAGATTATCGGTACGGTGGGGCAGTTGCAGTTCGAGGTCATCCAGTATCGTCTGGAGAACGAATACAGTGCGAAGTGCCGTTGGGAGCCGCTCAGTCTGTATAAAGCCTGCTGGATTGAGAGCGATGATGCGGCTGAACTGGAAGCCTTCAAGAAGCGCAAATACCAGTACATGGCGAAAGACCGCGAGGGTAGGGATGTGTTCCTGGCGGACAGCGGATATGTGTTGCAGATGGCGCAGATGGACTTCAAGCATATCAAGTTCCACTTTACGAGCGAGTTCTAAGCTATACGATTTTTGCTGACTCACGGCTATAAATGATGCAAGTCGAAGAAAAAGAGGAGGTACAAAGTAATGAAAAACTTTGTACCTCTTTATTTATTGTGGGAAGAAAGTGTTACCTTTGTTTCTGCAACGATTAATATGCATTGATTATGAAAACTGTTGAAGTAAGCTCGTTCCTTACCGATTTTACACCTTACTTATTATAAACACGAAATTTCAAGATGAAACATACCTTCCTTTTTCTCCTGCTGATTCTCCTTCTGGGGCTGACAGCCTGCTCGAAACCTGCCGATAGAACTTTGGTGTATAGTGTGGTGAAAACCTATCAGGATTTGTATAATGCGGTAACAAAGTAAAATCAGCCAAACACGTAGAGAGGCACATTCTCTCTATGTGTTTATTCTTTCTTTTCACTGGCATAAACTCATAAATGATGTCATATTGCAAAGAATAACTTATAACAATTACCTTGTAGAGATAGGAAGATACAGGTGGCTTCATTATCAGGGGTTTGCGTGTGTCGCTTGTAGAGATTATCACCTTATTCCTCTTATTTAAGCTTTATTTCCCCCCTTCTTCTTGTAGAGATATGGTTTTTGTAATCCTTTGTTTTTGAGTGATTTGTGAAAATCGGTTGTAGATGCCATTTTCTTGTTTTCCCTTGTTTCCCACCCTAACTTTGCAACATCGAATTTGAGAAAAGCAGACGGCTGAATCGTTGAGGCCTCACGATGAAAACTTCTGCTTCTCGGGTGAGACAAGAGAAACAGAATATACCTATTATTAATCATTTAAAACATTACGATTATGGCATTTTTTAAAAGAGTTCAAAAAAAAGTAAACGATTTGTGGTATCCTCAATCAGTAACCTGGGGCAAGGCGGTTACTACCCGTGAAGTGGCAGATGAACTGTCTTTCATTTCTACCGTGACCCGTGGTGACACGTATGCGGTGATGGAGAACTTGGGGCGTGTATTGAGCAATTTCATGGGGCAGGGACGTACTGTGAAGATAGACGGTATAGGCACTTTCTACTATACTGCTACCTCTACCAAAAGAGGGGAAGACTTCTACCTCCACCGGTACTACTCCCGGCGACAATACCGGTGGAACCCCCGGCGGCAACGACGGCGACCAGGGTGAGAATCCGTTGGGCTGATTCTCCTTCCTTGAAAGCAATTGATGACTGACACCGTTTTATGCTAAAAGTTTCCTGTACCGCCTCATTGGTTGTGCGGGAAGCTTTACTTTTTAGCATCTTTTATCATTCTTCTCTGCCTTTCTTTAATGGATTATCGCTAATTTCGAGCGATTTTTCGTAAATTCGGCTGAATAACTAATAATTTATAATATGGAAAACTTGAATACAGCACTTTTGCTGATGGTGGTAGGTATGGCAACAGTCTTCGCTATCCTGCTGATTGTTATTAACTTAGGAAAATCTCTTATTGCATTGGTGAATAAATATGCGCCCGAAGAGGTGACACCGGCTAAAGCTGCGGCAAATGGTCCCGCACCTGTCCCCGGTAATATTCTGGCAGCTATCAGTGCAGCCGTAACAGTAGTGACACAAGGTAAGGGTAAAGTTGCTAAGGTAGAAAAAATCTGAAATAATAATCTTATATAAAAACACACCGAATAATTTAGTATGAAAAAGGAAATTAAGTTCAGTTTGGTATTCAGGGACATGTGGCAGAGTGCCGGAAAATATGTACCCCGTGTTGACCAACTGGTGAAAGTAGCTCCCGCCATCATTGAGATGGGTTGTTTTGCGCGCGTGGAAACCAATGGTGGAGGTTTTGAACAAGTAAATCTGCTGTTTGGGGAGAATCCGAATAAAGCCGTGCGCGAGTGGACGAAGCCGTTCCATGAAGCCGGTATCCAGACCCACATGTTGGACCGTGCCCTGAATGGCCTCCGCATGAGTCCCGTGCCCGCCGATGTGCGCAAGCTGTTCTATAAGGTGAAGAAAGCGCAAGGTACGGACATCACGCGTACTTTCTGCGGTCTGAACGATACCCGCAATATCATTCCTTCTATTGGCTATGCACACGATGCCGGAATGATTTCCCAATGCTCGCTCTGCATCACCCATTCACCCATCCATACCGTAGAATACTACACGGAGATGGCACTGAAGCTTATCAAGGCAGGTGCCGACGAAATCTGCATCAAGGATATGGCAGGTATCGGACGTCCGGTTTCTTTGGGCAAGATTGTGGCCAATATCAAGGCGGCGCATCCCGATATTCCTATCCAGTATCATAGTCATGCGGGTCCCGGTTTCAATATGGCAAGTATTCTTGAAGTGTGCGAAGCGGGTTGCGACTATATCGACGTAGGCATGGAGCCGCTTTCCTGGGGTACGGGACATGCCGACTTGCTCAGTGTGCAGGCCATGCTGAAGGATGCAGGCTTCCAGGTGCCCGAAGTCAATATGGAGGCATATATGAAGGTACGCGCACTCATCCAGGAGTTTATGGACGACTTCCTTGGCTTGTACATCAGCCCGCGCAACCGCCTGATGAACTCCCTGCTGATTGGTCCCGGACTGCCGGGTGGCATGATGGGCAGTCTGATGGCAGACTTGGAATCCAATCTGGAGTCCATCAACAAATACAAGGCAAAACGCAACCTGCCCTTCATGAAGCAGGATGAACTGCTCATCAAGTTGTTCAACGAAGTGGCATATGTTTGGCCGCGCGTGGGTTATCCCCCGTTGGTGACTCCGTTCAGCCAGTACGTCAAGAACCTTTCCATGATGAACGTCATTGCTATGGAGAAAGGCAAGGAACGCTGGGGTATGATTGCCGATGACATTTGGGATATGCTGTTGGGCAAGGCAGGTAAGCTGCCGGGTCAGCTGGCTCCCGAAATCATAGAGAAGGCCGAACGCGAAGGACGCAAGTTCTTCACCGGCAATCCGCAGGACAACTATCCCGATGCTCTGGACAAGTACCGCAAGCTGATGAAGGAGAACAAGTGGGAACTGGGCGAGGACGACGAAGAGCTCTTCGAATACGCCATGCACCCGGCTCAATACGAGGCTTACAAGAGTGGCAAGGCCAAGCAGGACTTCCTGGAGGATGTGGAGAAACGCCGTGCCGAACGTGACAAGTCTCCGCTGGACGATGCCAAACCCAAGACGCTCACTGTGCAGGTGGACGGTCAGGCTTACCGCGTGACGGTGGCATACGGTGACATCGACCTGCCCGCTTCGGCCACCGAAAAGGTGACAGCTCCCCCCGTAGGCGAAGGTCAGGACGTTCCGGCTCCGCTCGAAGGCAAGTTCTTCCTGACAAAGAATGCGCAGGAAACCCCGTTGAAAGTGGGTGACAAGGTGAAGAGTGGCGACCTCCTCTGCTATATCGAAGCTATGAAGACATACAATGCCATCCGCGCAGACTTTGATGGAACGGTTGTTGCCATCTGTGTCAATCCGGGTGACTCTGTTTCTGAAGATGATGTATTAATGAAGATAGGATAATGGAAGATATATTTGCAAAACTCTATGATATGACGGCCTTCAGTAACATCATTGCTGATCCGTCGTTCCTCGTGATGTATGCCATCGCTTTCATCCTGCTTTATTTAGGTATCAAGAAACACTATGAACCATTGTTGTTGGTACCCATCGCTTTCGGTGTGCTCATTGCCAACTTTCCCGGCGGCGAGATGGGGGTGATTCAGGCAGATGAAAACGGAATGGTCATGGTAGGCGGGGTGATGAAGAATATTTGGGAGATGCCGTTGCACGACGGCTTTCTGCCGCCTGTTATCTTTATGGGTGTGGGTGCGCTGACAGACTTCGGTCCGATGCTCCGTAACTTGCGTCTCTCCATATTCGGTGCGGCTGCCCAGTTGGGTATCTTTACCGTATTGCTTTGTGCAGTGTTGATGGGCTTTACTCCGAAAGAAGCAGGCGCATTGGGTATTATCGGTGGTGCCGATGGACCTACGGCTATCTTTACTACCATTAAGCTGGCTCCTCATTTGCTGGGTCCTATTGCCATTGCAGCCTATTCGTACATGGCGTTGGTGCCTGTTATCATTCCGATGGTAGTGAAACTGTTCTGCACCAAGAAGGAACTGATGATTAATATGAAGGAGCAAGAGAAGCTTTATCCTTCAAAGACTGAAATAAAGAACTTGCGTGTGTTGAAGATTATCTTCCCGATTGCAGTGACTACGATTGTTGCCTTGTTTGTGCCCACGGCAGTGCCTTTGATTGGTATGCTGATGTTCGGTAATCTGATTAAGGAAATCGGTGCCGATACAAGCCGTCTGTTTGATGCGGCAGCCAACAGTATTATGAATGCTGCTACTATTTTCCTTGGACTGAGCGTGGGTGCCACCATGACCAGTGAGGCCTTCTTGAACTGGACGACCATTGGTATCGTAATAGGTGGATTCCTTGCATTTGCATTGTCCATTACCGGTGGTATCTTTTTTGTGAAGCTGTTCAACTTGTTCAGCAAAAAGAAGATTAATCCGTTGATTGGTGCTACCGGGCTCGGCTGTTGCGGCGGGTGTGCTGATTTCATTCCTGGGATAAACGGTCAGTAGGAAAAATATAAAGAAACTCCGGTATGGCTTTGTAAAGCTATGCCGGAGTTTTTTGTATGTTTTTCTTTGAGGGGCATTTCATTCACTAACCACCTTCCAATATTCAGCCATCGCCATCTTCTCCGCCAGATACGCATCAATCAGGTTGGTGTGTGCCTGCGTCCACGAGAGTTGTGCGGACAACACATCTGCCATGCTGGCTTTTCCTTCATTATAAGAGAAGGTGACAAGGCCCAGATTCTCTTCGGCGAGTGTCATATTCTCCCGGGCCGTCTTGACTTGCTGTTCAGTTTCCGTTAGCTTTGTGGTGGCTGCGGAGAGCTCTTCCAGAATATTGTCCGTTACATAGCTTTGTTGCAGCTTCTGTATGCCGATATAGGCTTTCTGTTGGCGGTTTGTCTTGAAGCGGGCTCCCCAACGGAAGATGGGGATGCTGACGTTGACCCCTGCGACGGGAGTATGAGGTACATCCTGCCCCATATAGGCGATTCCCGTATCCCAACCGGTGGCGAGGAACATGCTGACTTGTGGGTTGTAGCGGCTGAGGGCAGCATGTCGTTGCGCTTCACTGCGGGCGATGTTCACGGAGGTACTGGCATATTCTGCCCGGCGGGGCAGCACATCATCCAGGCCCAAAGGGATGATGGGAGCAGTCGGTATATCTATTTCGGCTATGCTGTCTATGGGAGCGTCCGGTTCCGAGCCCATAAGGATATTCAGTTTTTGCAGGGCAAGGGTATGGTTTTGGCGTGCCTTGATGTACTGCAATTCGGCCTCCTTACGCCGGGTGGAAATCATCAGCAAGTCTGTGCGGCTGATGGCACCGTCATCAAAGCGGTCTTGGATGATGTCGTACTGCTGTTGTACAATATCCTGAAAGGTAGCCGCGGCTTTCAGACCGGCACGGGCGGCAGAGGCATTCCAATAGACGGCGTCACTTTGATAGTGTATCTGGTCGAGGGTCAGCTCTGTGGTAAGTTGAGCCAGTGCCTCGTCGGCTTGCGCCACTTTCTTTTGGGCTATTAGGGAACCTCCGGTATAAAGCGGCTGCGTCAAGGTGGCAAGTGCCTGATAGGTATAAGGGCGGTAGTCTCCTTTCGGACTGTTCCATTGGTCCAGATGATTGAGATTGGCGGTACCCTCGGCGGTGATGTCAATCTGGGGCAGGAAACCGGTGGAGGCAATCTTGCGTGCCTCGGTACTGGCGAATGTTTTCAGATGCTGTTGTTTCAGAATCTGGCTGTATGCTTCTACCTTGTCGCGGTATTCTTCGCGGCTCAGATATGCTTGTTGTGCCCCGGCATTCAGTCCGGAGCACAGTAATGATAGAATAAGTATCTTTGTTTTCATCATTCAATTGGTAAACTGTAAATTGTTGAATGTTCTCTCACTTGATTTTATGAATGGCGCAATAAGCTACCGGCAGCACGAATAGAGTCAATGCCGAAGCTATCAGCAAACCGCCCATGATGGTTGCCGCCATGCCACCGAACATGGCATCGAACAATAACGGCAACATTCCCAGGATAGTGGTACCCGATGCCATGGCCACCGGGACAATACGGGTGGTCGTTGCACTGATAACGGCTTCACGCGGTGCTTTTCCGGCAGCGGTTTCCGTATCAATCTGGTCTACCAGCACGATGGCATTCTTGATATTCATTCCAATCAGCCCCAGCAAGCCGAGGATGGAGAAAAAGTCGAATGATTTCCCCAATACCACCAGTCCCAATACAATGCCTATGAAGATGAGCGGCAGCATCAGTAGGATAACAATCGGCTTCCGGTAGCTGCGGAACAGAAACAGCAGGGTGACGAACATAAGGAAGAATGTCAGCGGCAGGTTGGCTGCCAGTGCGGCATTGCTTTCTGCCTGGCTTTCCTGCTCTCCGAAGTATTTCATGGTGTAACCTTCGGGCACATCAATCTCTTCTTGCACTTGCTTCCATATACGGTTGAAGGCGGCAATGGCATTCACACCGCGGCGTGGGTCGGCCTGCGCCATCATCACCATCTGCCGGTTGTAGTCTTTCACATTGGAGAACTTGTACTGGAAGTCGAACCGGCTGACGACTTGTTCCAGAGTGGTTGTTTCGCGTGCAGTGCCGAATACGGGGAGTGTACGCAAGTCGTTGATGCGGAAAGAGTCGATAGTTTTATCCTTCAACAGAACGGGAAGTACCTGGTCTCCTTCCCTGTATTCCCCAAGTGTCATGCCGTTCGTACCGATCTGGATACTCTGTGCCATGCTTTGACGGGAGATACCCAACGGTTGTGCACGCTCCTGACTGTAAACGGGATGCCATACCGGTATCTTATTGCCCCAGGAGTTGCGCACGTTGATAAGTTCGCCGTCACGGTGCATGATGTCCAGAGCCTTGTTGGTCAACATGACCAGCGTATCCGTGTTATTGCCGATGAACCCGATTTCAATGGCGGCATCTACAGCAGGAGAGAGTTTGAACAACATGGTACGGGTGATGGCATTGGGATAGTTGGCCTTCATGTAGGCATCAAGGTTCTCTTCCTGCTTCTTGGTATATTTGCTGTCCGTTACTTCCACCAGGATATTGGCGAAGTTAGGTTTGGGGCCGACGGAAGTGGAGGCCAGATAGTAACGCAACGGTGTGCTGCCGAATGTGACGGATACCCGTTTCACTTCCGGCTGCTGCATCAGATGCGCTTCCACCTTTTTCATTTCGGTTTCTACTTCGCGGATGCTGTACCCGTCCGGATAGAATACATCTGCCCGAAAGTAGGGCTTGTCCAGAGAAGGGAAGAAGTTCTGGGGCATCAGTCCCATGACGATGAGGGAGAGGATGAACAGTGCTGTAATGCTTCCAAGGGTCAACGCCTTCTTGCGTATCAGTGTGCCGAGGATGGAGGCGAATTTATGGTAGAAAGGCTTGTCGTATGGGTCTTTATCACCATCTTTAGCCTTTGCTTTCAGTATGAAGTTGCCGAATGTAGTGGTTTGTGTCAACGCCAGCACCCAACTTAATCCCAGGGAAATGGCCAACACTACGAATAGCGGTTTCACGATTTCGGCTACGGAAGAGGGAGCCAGATACAGTGGCAGAAACGAACAGATGGCAATGAACGTTGCTCCCAGCAATCCCCATTGGGGACCGGTGGCACCGTCTATCAGCGCTTTTCGGCGGTCGATGCCGCGGGCAATGGCAATTTGGGCATTATCTGTCACCACGATGGCATTGTCCACCAGCATTCCCATGGCTATGATGAATCCGGCGAGGGAGGTCCGGTTCAGACCTACGCCAAGAAACGACATAATGAGCAGTGTGCCTCCGATAGAGAATATAAGGGAAGAGCCAATCAGTACTCCTGCACGCATGCCCATCACCAGCATGATGATTACAATCACAATCAGGATGGATTCTATCAGATTGATGATGAACCCGTTGTTGGCTTCTTTGGCAATCACGTTTTCGGGATACAGACTTTCCAGTTCCAGCCCCACGGGGATGAGGGGCATGAGTTCGGCAAGCCTCCGGTCTACCAGTTCACCGGTTTTTACCACATCCTTTGTCGGGTCGGTGGAGATGCCGATACCGATGGCGCGCTTTCCGTTGACGTGCATGATATTGCCGGGAGGTTCCATGTATCCCTTTTCAATGATGGCGATGTCACCCAGCTTGACTTGTCCGCCGGAGGTAGTGATAACCTGGTTGCGGATATCATCGACAGTCGTGTAGGTACCGTTGGCCACAATGCGTAACTGTTGTTCTCCGGCGCTGATTTCACCCGTATTGATAATCTGGTTCTGCGATTGTAGCAGGCTGGCCAGCTGCTTGGGGTCGATACCCATTCCTGCCAGCTTGTTTACGGAGATGAATATATGGATGACCTCTGTCTGTGTACCGAAAAGGGCTACCTTCATCACACCGTCTGCCGTGATGACTTGTGTCTTGATTCGTTCCGCCCAGTTTCTCATTTCTTCATAAGAGAAACCGTCGTCACCCACCAGGCCGTAATAGATGCCGAAAACGTCTCCAAAATCATCCGAGACGGTCGGTACAGAAGAGCCTGCGGGCAGTTGGGGCTGTATGTTGAGCACTTTACGCCGCAGTTCGTCCCACTTCTGCGGAATGGATGTGGCAGAGAGTGACGGTTGCAGTTCGAAGGTTATCTTGGAGAGTCCGTACATAGACTCTGACTTTATCTTGTAGACGCCGCTCATCGACTGTATTTCTCGGGAGATGGGTTCGGTGACGAGCCGTTCCACTTCTGCCGGCTCCGCTCCCGGGTAGCGTGTCATGATGACTGCCGACTTGATGACGAAAGGTGCGTCTTCCTTCTTTCCCAACCTGCCGAATGATAGTATGCCGCCGATAAGCAGCACAGCCAGAAAGAAGTAGACTATCTTCGTGTTGTCTAATGAATATTTGGCTAGATTCATAATGAATATTTTTTAGATAAATGGGGAATGTAATGTGCCAATGTGATTAATCACATTAGTACCTTTATTGCTTCTCCTTCTGTCAGCTGGTATACTCCGGCCGTCACAACGGTTTCTCCCGGTTCCAACCCTTTAGAGATAAGCAGGTTTGCCTCTCCCGTTGGAGAATAAACGGTCACTTCGCGGCGACTGACTTTATTACCTTCCACCACCCATACATACGTTTTCCGGTTTTCACTGTCGCCAAATACGGCGCTTAACGGTACATTCATCAGCTTTTCTTCCAGAAAGGGAGCGACATCCGATGCTAGCTTTATTTTGCATGTGAATCCCGGTTTTACGTCATAACGTGTACGGTCAAAGTGCGGGTCGTCAATTGTTATTGTCACCGGAATACCCGTCCCTGCTGTGGAGATGTCAAGATACTCTTCCAGTCTGGCATCGAAAGCCTCTGCAGGGTAACTGTCGAACACCACCTTGAACTTTACGTCCTTGGCACGGAGCAGATAGAGATAATCATCCGGTACGGTGAACTTGATTCGTAGCTTCTGTGTATTTACCAGCTGTACAACCCCTTCTCCTGCATTGACACGCTGATAGTTCTCTACCAGCCGTTTTTCGATGGAACCCTCGAAAGGGGCTGTCAGCCGCGTATCCCGCATATTGTTGCCGGACAACTCGTAAGTGGATTTTGCTTTCTGATAGTTGGCTACGCTGATTTCGTATTCCTGCACGGAGATAGCCTGGCGGCCAAGCAGCCGTTTGTTACGTTCCACTTGTGCGGCAGCTGTTTCGTAGGCAGCCTTGTCGGCTGCATATTGCAGGGAGATGTCGCGTGGGTCGATGGCGGCAATCAGTTGCCCCTTTTTTACCCGCTGTCCCTCTACAACCGGGAGGCTGATGATTTGTCCGCTGACGCGGAAGGCAAGTCTCACATATTCCACGGCTTCCACTATTCCGGAGAAGTCTTTGCGGATAACCGACTGTGAACTGATTTGCGCAGTCTTCACCGGTCGGATAAGGGTATTGCTACCCTTTTGTTTTTGCCCGCACGACGTGATGAACAACGTCGTAACCAGGGCGAAAAGAAACATTTTTTTCATTGGTAAACAAGTATATAGTTATTCGTTCAGGTATATATAAAAACATAAAACCGGGAAAACAACCAAATGTTCTCCCGGTTATAGGATAAATGATGATTTAATGTGCCAATGTGCTAATTGGCTGCGCAATGTTTATGCTGCGCTATCACGCCGCAGGTCATTGGCATATTAATTTTCAATTCCGTCCCCCGTTCCAGCGTATATGGGTGTCCGTAGACTTGTATGTCCACTTTGCTGCCTGCTGTAAGCGAGATTTCGATTTCTTTTCCTACCCGTATGTGAAGTGTGTTTTTCAGATAATTCACCTTGAATGAATAGCTGTCCCATTTTTGCGGTATGACAGGGGAGAAACACAACGTCTCCTTCAGCACCTGCATACCTGCAAATCCGCGTACAATGGCCAGCCAGCTGCCGGGCATACTGGTTATGTGCAGACCTTGGTCCGCTTCGTTGTTGTAGTCGTCCAGGTCAAGCCGCGTGGCATGCAGGAAAAGCTGGTAAGCTTTTTCCACTTTGCCGATGCGTGCAGCCAGGATGGAATGGATGTGGGGAGAAAGGGAGGATTCGTGTACGGTCATCGGCTCATAGAACTCGAAATTGCGGCGGACGGTTTCCGTGTCGAAATAGAAATAATAGAGGTAAAGTCCGAGCAACACGTCGCTCTGCTTGATGTAGCAAGAGCGCAGAATGCGGTCCCATGACCAATGTTGGTTGATGGGGCGTTCTTCGGCAGGAATGTTATCTGTACTTTCCAGTACTTTATCCATATAGCCGTCATTTTGGATAAAAATACCCCGTTCCTTGTCTTCCGGCAGATACATGTGTTCGATGATGTCTCTCCACCGGGCACTTTCCTTCACTTGGTCGAGATTGGTGATGCGGCGTATGTGGGCATATTCATCCGGATATTGCTGTGCCACCATTTCCAGAAAACGGAGGGTCATCTTGAGGCACTGTATACAGGAATAGTTAGTGTACCAGTTGTTGTCCACATTGTTTTCGTATTCATCCGGGCCGGTAACCCCCAGTATGACATATTTCTGTTTGGGTTGGGAGAAGGATACCCGTTGGCTCCAGAAACGGCTGACGGCAATCATTACTTCCAGGCCATATTTAGCGATATAGTCCATATTGCCCGTCAGCGCTGCATGCTGAACGATGGCATAGACAATGATATTGTTACGGTGGATTTCCTCGAAGGTTATTTCCCATTCACTGTGGCATTCCTCTCCATTGTTGGTTACCTGCGGAAACAACGCTGCACCGTCCTTGAAACCCAGTTTACGGGCGTTTTCGATGGCTTTGGGAAGCTGGTTGTACCGATATGCCAGCAAGTTCTTTGCAATCTCTTTGGGAGTGGAGAGCAGAAAAAACGGTACACAACACAGTTCCGTGTTCCAATAAGTATTTCCGCCATATTTTTCTCCGGTGAATCCTTTGGGGCCGATGTTTAGGCGCGGATCATCTCCCCGGTAAGTCTGATACAGCTGGAATATGTTGTACCGGATACCTTGTTGCGCTTCCGGATCCCCTTCGATGACGACATCCGTTTCGTCCCAGATTTCCTGCCAGGCCCTTCGATGCTCTTCTACCAGCGTATTCCAGCCTATGCTCTTGGCTTCGCGTGCCTCGGCCACGGAGTGTTCCACCAATTCACTCCGTTCGTGGTAGAGAGAAGAAGCGATGGCGGTGTATTTGATGAGTGTCACGTTGTCTCCGGGTTTCACGTCGGCACCTACGCTGAAACCGGTCTGCTTTTCCTTTTCTATCCGTATGGGGTTGGCAGTGGTTTCCTTGTTGTTTTTGAAGAATTGGTAAGTCATGGCGTAGCACACTTGTGCATCTTCCCGGCGGGTCTGTGTCCAGAGATAGGCACAGCTGCTGGTAGAACCGGAACGCAGTATGTTCCATATTTTCAGGTTTGGCAGATCGGCATCGTCTACTATATTCCCGTCAAGGATGGGCACGAGTGAGATTCTGCCGGTATAGTTGATGGAAGACACGCTGTACTTGATGAGACAGAGGTTGGGTCTTGCCATATTTGTGATATGCTCTACATGGATGCGGAGCTGGTTTCCGCGAGGAGACGTCACCTCCATGTCCCGGTAGGAGATACCTTCCTTCATATCCAGGCGGCGGTTGAAGCTATCGACATCCCAGCCTGCCAAATCGAGTTCCTCATCGATGAGGCGCAGGTTGATGCGGCTCCAGTCGGCAACCTTGGGTATACGGGTGTAATATGGTGGAAATCCGTTCTTCCACCATCCTACGCGGGTTTTGTCCAGGAAAGTGATGCCGGCCACAAATGAACCACGGTAACTGTCACTGCTGTAAGGCTCCTCAAAATACCCCCGTTGTCCGAAACGTCCGTTTCCGAGGCTGAATATACTTTCCGACATCCGTTGACGGTCGGGGTGGAATTGGTCTTCGATGATGTTCCATTCATCGGTCTTGAGGTATTTTTTCATGGCGACGTGTTTTCTGTAGTTATCGCCGTAAAGATACGCAATATGCGGAAATAAAAGAGAAAAGTGAGGACAAAAATAGTGAAAGGGGAAGGGAGGGGATTAAAAAAGATAATATAGCACACAGATGACACAGATAAGGCAGATGAATACGGATTATTAGACAAACTTATCCGTGTTCATCTGCCTTATCTGTGTCATCTGTGTGCAGAAGTAGGAGCTTGATTCTATTTCTCTCCCTTAGTCTCTTTAATTAAATATACACAGAAAGCACCTATTATCAGCATCACTCCTGCCAATACAAGCATATTGATTTCGGGGGGCAGTACTCCTTTTGGAGTAAACAAGGACAGAATACTGCCGCCCAAAGCTGCCGCAATAATCTGCGGAATACAGATGGTACCATTGAAAAGACCTAAGTAGGTACCCATATGTCCTCCGCTCAGTGCATTGGTCAAGATGGTGAACGGCAGTGCCAGCATGGCAGCCCATGCACAACCTATCAGCAGGAAGGAAATGAACAACATATACGGATTGTGCATAAAATAGGTGGAAATGAAACCTATACCTCCCAGAACAAGACTGAGTGAGTAGACCCGGCGACGGTCCTTGAACATCGGTATGCAGATGGCCCAAAGCACAGAGCCGATGGCTTGTACGGCAAACAGTACGCCTACCCAGTCGGCGGCATTCTGATATTGCAGGCTCTTGGTGTCGAGTACCACTTTGGTGACACCATCTACCAGGTGCTCTACTGTAGGAGCGTCAAAAGCATTGGCAGCGATGCTGCCGTTGGTATAAGTCCACATGAACATAAAAGCAAACCAGCAGAAGAACTGTACCAGTCCGATAGTCCAGAATGCTTTCGGAGCCTTGATGAGCAGCTTCAGCATGTTGGTCTTTTCATGTTCCTCTTCTTCGGTGATGCCGTGATACTCTGCATATTCGGCAGGCGGCATCTCTTTTACTTTGACCGAAGTGTAGATGACGCAGAAGATAAGGATGGCCGCTCCGATGTAGAATGAGTAAATCACCGAGTCGGGGATTACTCCTTGGGGAGCTGTATTGCTGATGCCAATCCATGCAAAGATGAACGGGAAGAGATATCCCACCAGGCTGCCTGCATTGCAGAGAAAACTCTGGATGGAGTAGGCGAGTCCTTTTTGTTTCTCATTCACCATGTCGCCCACCATCATTTTGAAGGGTTGCATGGCCATATTGATGGAGGTGTCGAGGAACATCAGCGATACCAGTCCGAAAATCATGGCTGTACTTACTGCCATGCCGAAGCTTCCGGCATTGGGTAGCAGGCACATGACGAGTACGGCCACCAACGAACCTATAAACAGATAAGGGATGCGCCGTCCGAAGCGTGTCCAGGTCTTGTCACTGGCGGCCCCCACGATGGGTTGTACAATGATACCTGCCAACGGAGGTAATATCCAGAAATAACTCAAATTATGCGGGTCTGCACCCAAAGTGGAAAAGATACGGCTGATGTTTGCACTCTGCAAAGCATATGCAATCTGTACGCCGAAAAAACCAAAGCTGATGTTCCACAGCTTCCAGAAACTTAAATCGGGTTTTACTTTCATGATGGTTTAATATGTTTTATTATTTCGTAGTTCCTCTTATCACCAGATTGGTACGTACTATCTTGTTGTTGCTTTTCTCTTCTCTCTCCAGCTTTCCGGTCAGAATGCTGAAAGCGCTTTTACCTACTTCCTCGCCATGCTGCTCCACGGTAGTCAGCTTCGGGTCGGTGCTTTGGGCAATGGCTCCGTCGGTGAATCCGCAGATGGATACTTCATCGGGAACTTTTACGCCGACCAGTTTGCAGGCATACAGTATGCCCGAAGCTGTCTCGTCGTTGATGGCAAAGAAACCGTCAGGGCGGTTTTCGCTTTCCAGCAGGTCGGGAGTGATGGAGATGGCGCGTTCACGGGTGTCGCACAACAGAATCATGCTGTCGTCCACCGGAATTTTATACTTCTTCATGGCATCCAGGTAGCCGTTCCGGCGATTCTTGGTAATCTCTAGGTGGGGAGCCGCACCATAGAAAAGGATACGCTTGCATCCGGTCTGTATCATGTATTCCACGGCTGCAAAGGAGCCGGCATAGTCGTCCACCACCACTCGCTCGGTTTTCAGCCCCGTACATATACGGTCGTAAAAGACAATGGGAATATCGTTGTTCAGCAGCTCCTGGTAATGGTCGTATTGGGAAGTGTCCTTGGCAAGTGAAGCGATGACTCCGCAGACACGGGCGGCAAGGAAAGAATGTACAATTTTCACTTCCTGCTCGTACGATTCGCTGCTCTGCGCCACTATGATATTATATCCGGCATCCGCCGCTGCTTTCTCAATTCCGCTCAATACGCAGGAAAAGAAGTGGTGTACCAGTTGGGGGACAATGACGCCGATGGTATTGCTGCGGCTTGCGCGGAGATTTACGGCAAGTACGTTGGGCTTGTAGTTATGCTCGCGCGCATAGGCATGGACAAGGTCACGTGTTTCCTTGCTGATGTCCGGATTGTCTTTCAGCGCCCTCGACACAGTGGAGGGGGAGACATTCAGCGCCCGGGCAATATCCTTGATGGTAATCTGCGGTTTATTCATGGTATAGTTTTGAGGACAAAGATAAGGTAAACTTCCCTAATCCGATTGCAAAAATAACGTAATAAGGTAAATTGTGCTTATCCGTTGAGGTTTATCGGGTTGTAAGTTTGTGCAAACGATTGCAGATACCCGTATTTTGACAAATTAAGGTGATATATAGTTCTATATTCCCTAAATGCTTATATTTGCAGTACGCAATTAATGATGATAACGCCATGAAACACATGAAGTTTTTGACTTTCTTTTTTTGTATTGCCTTTGCAGTATTTGCATGCAGCAGCAATAATGAGACAGACCCCAATGCTGGTGGACTTCCCGATAAGGAGGAACCTCTGGCTACAGACTTTGCTAAAGGTGCCGACATCAGTTGGGTGACGGAGATGGAACATAAGGGTATGAAATTTTACAATACCTCCGGTGTGGAGACCGATTGTTTCCAGCTGATGAAGGATTTGGGCCTGAATGCGGTTCGACTCAGAGTATGGGTCGACCCCAAAGAACACGATAACTGGTGCAATACGGCCGATTTGGTGACGAAAGCCAAGCGTGCCGCAGAGCTGGGCATGGACGTAATGGTAGACTTCCATTACAGTGACTGGTGGGCCGACCCTGGACAGCAGCATAAGCCTGCTGCATGGAAAGGACTGAACTTGGCCGACTTGAAGAAAGCCGTCGCCGGTCATACTGCCGATGTACTTAATGCGCTGAAAGCGGCAGGAGTTACTCCCAAGTGGGTTCAGGTAGGTAATGAAATCCGTTCGGGGATGCTCTGGGATGAAGATGCTGCATTGAGTGGTGCGTCCTATGATGTGAGGGAATGTGATGTAAAGGGTTCCAACAGCACTTCCGAGGAAGTGAAATACCGTGAGAACTTTGCCAACCTGGCTGCTTTTATCAATGTAGGATACGATGCGGTAAAGTCCGTCTTCGACGATGCCATTGTCATCGTCCATCTGGACAATGGATATGACAACGAATTGTATACCTGGTTCTTTGATGAACTGAGAGCCAATGGCGGTAAGTGGGATATGATAGGCATGTCGCTCTATCCTTACTGGACGATGCTCGAGCACAAGGAATATACAGCTGATAGAACTATCACCGAGTGTATTGCCAATATTAATAGTGTAGCCCGGAAATACAACTGTGACGTGATGGTGGTGGAAACCGGCATGGAGTGTGCCGACGACAAAGGGAATCTGGCAAGTGCTTCCGTGCTGGCAGAAGGGAAACGCCAACTGGCACGTATCCTGAAAGAGTGCAAGGAGAATACCGGCGGACGCTGCAAGGGCGTGTTCTACTGGGAACCGGAATGCAGGCCGAACCAATATCGGCTGGGGGCATTCACTGAAGACGGCCGCCCCACTGTGATAATGGATGCTTTTAAATAATTATATTAACAAAATCTTTTAAAGAAGAATGAGAAAGACAATACTTATCTTTTCCTGCTGCGCTTTTTTTGCCTTGGCGGCAATGGCGCAGCGTACAGAAGCATTGTTGGAAAAGAACTGGAAGTTCACCAAGGGAGATGTTCCCGAAGCAACACAAACAAATTTCGACGACAGTAAGTGGGAAACAGTGACCATTCCTCATGATTGGGCCATCTTTGGTCCGTTCGACCGTAACAACGATTTGCAGGAGGTAGCGGTTACGCAAGACCTTGAAAAACAAGCTTCCGTAAAGACCGGGCGTACCGGAGGGTTGCCTTATGTGGGTGTCGGTTGGTATCGTACGGCTTTTGATGCTTCTGCAGACAAGCAGGTCACTCTGGTTTTCGATGGTGCAATGAGTGAGGCTCGGGTCTATGTCAATGGGAAAGAAGCTTGTTTCTGGCCTTTCGGATATAACTCTTTTCATTGCGATGTTACCGGTTTGCTGAATGCTGACGGTAAAAACAATGTGCTGGCTGTCCGTCTGGAAAACAGACCCCAGTCCTCCCGTTGGTATCCGGGGGCGGGATTGTATCGCAATGTCCGCCTAGTTACTACGGAACGTGTCCATGTTCCGGTTTGGGGTACACAGCTCACCACACCGCATGTTTCTGCTGAATACGCTTCCGTGCGTCTGCGTACTACAATACGGAATGCCGGTGATGCGGATGTTCGTATTTCTACTGATATTATTGCGCCGGACGGTAAGATAGTAGCCCGTAAGGATAATAGCCGGAAAATTAATCACGGACAGCCATTTGAGCAGAATTTTCTGATAAATGCTCCGTCTCTGTGGTCCCCTGAGACACCTTATTTATATAAGGCAGTATCTAAGATTTATGTAGATGGCAAACAGACTGACGAATATACCACGCGTTTTGGTATCCGCAGCATTGAGATTATAGCTGATAAGGGATTCTTCCTGAATGGTAAGCACCGTAAATTCCAGGGGGTATGCAATCACCACGATTTGGGCCCGTTGGGTGCGGCTGTCAATGTGGCTGCTCTTCGCCGTCAGTTGACATTATTGAAGGATATGGGATGTGATGCAGTCCGTACCTCCCACAATATGCCTACACCCGAATTGGTGGAACTCTGTGACGAGATGGGCTTTATGATGATGTTGGAACCTTTCGATGAATGGGATATTGCCAAATGTGAGAATGGTTATCACCGCTATTTCAACGAATGGGCAGAAAAGGATATGGTAAACATGCTGCATCATTATCGGAACAATCCTTGTGTGGTAATGTGGAGTATAGGAAATGAGGTTCCTACCCAATGTAGTCCCGAGGGCTACAAAGTGGCTTCTTTCCTGCAGGATATTTGCCATCGCGAAGACCCTACACGCCCCGTTACTTGCGGTATGGACCAGGTAACTTGCGTGCTTGCCAACGGGTTTGCGGCAATGATTGATGTACCCGGTCTTAATTATCGGGCTCACCGTTATGTGGAGTCTTATGAGACTCTTCCACAGAATATTGTGCTTGGTTCGGAGACGGCTTCCACTGTAAGTTCTCGTGGTGTCTATAAATTTCCCGTACAGAAGGGAGCTAGTGTGATGTATGATGACCATCAGTGTTCCGGTTATGATGTGGAGTGTTGTTTCTGGTCGAATCTTCCCGATGAGGATTTTGCTTTGGCTGATGATTATGACTGGACAATCGGACAGTTCGTCTGGACGGGCTTTGATTATTTGGGTGAGCCTTCTCCTTATAGTACGGATTCCTGGCCCAGCCACAGCTCCGTTTTCGGTATCATAGACTTGGCAAGCCTCCCCAAAGACCGTTTCTATCTGTACCGCAGCCTATGGAACAAGCAGGCAAATACCTTGCATGTCCTTCCGCACTGGACGTGGCCGGGCAGGGAAGGGGAGAATACTCCGGTTTTTGTTTACACCAGCTATCCCAGTGCCGAACTGTTCGTCAACGGAAAGAGTTATGGCAAACAACGGAAACTTACTGCTGATGAAAGCCGTGCTTTGGAAGGTCAGGACTCCCTTGCTTTGCAGCGTCGCTATCGCTTGATGTGGATGGATGTTCCTTATGAACCGGGCGAAGTGAAAGTGGTGGCTTATGATGCTTCCGGCAAGCCTGCAGAAGAAAAGGTGATTCGTACCGCTGGCAAGCCCCATCATCTGGAGCTGGTTGCCGACCGCACCCGCTTGTCTGCCGATGGTAAGGACCTGGCATATATCACAGTCCGTGTCGTGGATAAGGACGGTAACCTTTGTCCGGCAGACAGCCGCATGGTAAACTTCTCGGTGAAGGGTGCCGGAAAATATCGCGCTGCTGCCAATGGAGATGCTACCAGCCTCGATTTGTTCCATTTGCCCAAGATGCCGGCTTTCAGCGGTCAGCTGACGGCTATTGTGCAGAGTGGCGAGCAAGCCGGTGAGATTGTGTTTGAGGCAAGGGCTAAAGGATTGAAGTCCGGAAAGCTGGTACTTTATACTTCAGAGAAATAAATAGCACTATTTGCTTCCACTCTACCACACCTGCTCTGTAACCCTTTGTTCATCGGTGTTTGAGGTGCGGTGGAAGCAACAGAAAAAGGTGGAAGCAAATTTTGCTTCCACCTCTGTTTTTAGGGTTGACATGATGTTAACTTGTTGTAATATAATAAGTTAACATCATGTCGGCCATTTTGTTAATATCGTGTTAATGGCATATTAATATTGTGCAGACACGTTATTCATATCCTGAAAGTATGTTGCTTGGTTCATACATGCATGGCATTTCTTCAGTAAAAGCTTTGTGTTTCTTTTGTTTTGTCTTGATGTTGTGTAGTGCTTAACGGCCATCATCCGATCTGTTGACGGCCGTTAGGCGATTTGTTGACGGCCGTTGGCAGATTGCTTTACGGCCGTTAGGCGGTGAAAAGTTCTGTGGTTCAGTTGAATAAACATATGCATAGCATGCAGGAATGCCGTATGTGGAGTGTACAGATGCATTGTATGATGGTGCAAAGTAGCCAAAATCAAATGACTTTTTCGTATTGTGCAACTGCATGCAATCGTTTGCATTGTTTGCTCCCCACATTTTACACATTCTTTATACTTTACTAAATTAATAAAGCATATTTTTGTGGCGTCATGCTTTAGGTACTTGAAAGACATTAGAAAGCAAAAGTACGAAATTATTTTTACGAATAATATATATAGGTAATTAATATTGTTAACTTTAATTTATTAAATGCATGAAGCAAGTAAATCCTAGAATCTATCGAACGATTCTTACCCTAGTTTTAGGGCTGTTCTTGTCAGTTGGCGCTTATGCACAGAACATCACCGTGAAAGGTACTGTTACTGATGCGACAGGCGAACCGGTAATCGGTGCAAATGTCTTGGAAAAGGGTACAACTAATGGCGTTATCACCGACATTGATGGTAATTTTCAGTTGCAAACCTCTCGTGGTGCAATACTTCAGGTCTCTTTTGTCGGTTTCTTAACAGCTGAAGTAAAAGCAGCTCCTAATGTGAATGTTATTTTGCAAGAAGACTCCCAGTTACTTAGTGATGTTGTGGTAATTGGTTATGCTACAGGTAGTCAGCGAACTATCTCGGGTGCCGTTCAAAAAGTAGGCCGTGAAGAAATGAATGCAGGTGTAGTGGTTAATCCATTGGCTGCTATCAAGGGCAAAATAGCTGGTGTAAATATTCAAAAAACAGGTGGTGACCCTACAGCTGCCCCCGCTATTCGTGTTCGTGGTACTACTTCTCTGACCGGAGGCAATGACCCTTTGGTTATTATTGACGGTGTGTTTGGCGATTTGAACATGTTGAATGCCATTTCTCCTGCCGATATTGAGAATTTTACAGTATTGAAAGATGCTTCTGAAACAGCTCAGTATGGTTCACGTGGTGCATCAGGAGTAATTGTAGTTACTACTATCAAGGGCAAAAATGGTGTGAAGAGTTTGAGTTACGATGGAAGTTTCGGTATTGAAACTGTTTATAAGAATCTGGATATGTTGAGTGCGAGTCAATATAGAGCTGCTGCTCAAAATTTGGGTATCAGTATCCTGGATAAAGGGTATGATACGAATTTTATAGAAGAAATGCAACAGTCCGGTTATACTCAGAATCATCGTTTGTCTTTCTCAAATGGAAATGAGGATTCCAATTATCGCGCTTCTATTGGCGTTATTGACCAGAAAGGTATTATAAAGAACAATACGATGCGCAATTATACAGCAAAGATTGATGCAATGCAAAATATGTTCAATAATAAATTGAAATTAGAATTCGGCATGTTTGGTTCATTGAAAGAAAACAGATATGTGAATGACTATCAAAAAACATTTTATTCTGCTGCTTCTTATAACCCCACTTTCCCGAATGTGAAGAATCCTGAGACGGGAATGTGGGATGAAAATGCCAATGCTAATGAGGTGCATAATCCGCTAGGTCGTTTGGATATTGATGACCGCGAAACGAATGCATTTATTAATGCGAATGCACGCATTACTTATAGCATTACAGATGATTTGAAATTGAGTGCATTTGGTTCTTATACATACAATGTAAAGGAGAACAAGAAGTACATCCCTACTTCTATTAAAGCAGGGTTGAGTAATCGTGGTGAAGCTTATCGTGGTGACAATAAGTCGCAATCTATGTTGGCGAATATGATGTTGACCTATAAGAAGGCTTTTGGCAAGCATTACATCAATGCTTTAGCTTTGGCTGAAGTTCAAAGGGTAACTAACACAGGTTTTGGAGCTACAGTGAATGGATTTAGTTCTGATGATTTTTTATATAACAATTTGCAAGCAGGTGCAGTGTTAAAATGGGGTAATAACACTTCTTATTATAATAATCCGAGTTTGGCATCTTTCATGGGACGTGTTAATTATTCATATGCCGATAAATACATTGTAACTGTGAACGCCCGTACAGATGGTTCTTCTAAAGTTGGAGCAAACAACAAATGGGCTTTCTTCCCGTCAGCATCTTTGGCTTGGGTGCTTTCTGAAGAAGAATTTATGAAAGATATTGATATTATCAGCAATTTGAAGATTAGAGCTGGTTATGGTCTTGCTGGTAATCAGGATGCTATCAGTTCCTATATGTCTTTGCCTTTGATGAGTCCGAATGGTACAACTACAGTAAATGGCCTTCCTGTAGTAACTATGGGGGTGACCCGCAATTATAATCCGGATTTGAAATGGGAAGTTAAGAAAACTTTTGATGTTGGTTTTGACTTGGGAATGTTTGACGAACGTTTGACTTTGGGTTTTGATTATTATAATTCAAAGACAACCGACCTGCTTTACAATTATGATGTGAAGGTTCCTCCTTTTACCTATCCTACTTTGCTTGCCAATATGGGAGCTATGCGTAACACGGGTATTGAAATATCATTGGGTGGAACTCCTCTGAAAACCAAAGATATGGAGTTGAATATCAACGCTAACATAGCTTTCCAACAGAATAAGTTGCTCTCGTTGAATGGCACATATATGGGTGAAGCTATGACCGCCAAAGAATATATGAATTTGGGTGGCATGAATGGTGCTGGCTTCATTGGTGGCTACAATCAGATTATCTATCAGATGGTGGGGCAGCCGGTGGGTGTATTCTATTTACCTAAATGCGACGGTTTGGTCGATAATGGATTTGGTGACTATACTTACCACATCCAAGACATTGATGGTGTTGAAGGGGTTGACCTTGCAGATGGAAAAGATCGCTATATAGCAGGTCAGGCTATGCCTAAAGCTTTATTGGGTGCTAATGTTAGCTTCCGTTATAAACAATTTGATATTCAGGTGCAAATGAATGGTGCGTTCGGGCACAAAATATATAACGGTACCTCTTTATCCTACATGAATATGAATCAGTTCCCCACATACAACGTAATGCAAGGAGCTCCAGAGAAGAATATTAAAGACCAGACAGTGACAGACTATTGGTTGGAGAAAGGTGACTATTTGCATTTTGATTATGTGACATTGGGCTGGAATCTTAATACAAAGAACATGAAAGCTATCAAGTCCTTGCGTGTCACGTTCTCTGTAAATAATTTGGCTACAATTACCGGCTACTCAGGGCTTTCTCCTTTGATTAACAGTACTACCGTAGGTGGTGATTTGGGTGTTGATGACAAACGTTTCTATCCGTTGTCTCGTACTTACTCTTTAGGACTTAGTGTTAACTTTTAATTAGATGTATATTATGAAAAAAAATATATTATATAGCTTGTTGATTTCAACAGTGGCAACTGTCGGTTTGTCTTCTTGCGATGCTTTTTTGGAAGAGAATCCGAAAGATCAGATTACGGAGGAACAGGCATATCAAAATTCTACGCTACTCTATTTAAATACAGTAGCTTCGCTCTATACCCAAGTAGGTGCTAATGGTGGTGGATCGGGTTTACAAGGTACTGACCGTGGTCTTTATGACTTGAATACTTTTACTACCGATGAGGCTGTTCTCCCTACACGTGGTGGTGACTGGTATGATGGAGGGTTGTGGCAGGATGTATTCCTTCATAAATGGGGAACGAAGAACGACTTGGTAAAAGGTTCATGGGATTATCTTTATAGGGTAATTGCTCAAGCCAATAAATCATTGGATAAGTTGAATGAAATTTTGGCGAAAGACCCCGAAAATACATCTGTGCCCAAGTATATATCCGAGGTTCGCGCATTCCGTGCTTTGTATTACTATTATCTGTTGGATATGTTTGCTCGTGTGCCGTTGGTTACCTCTTCTACTACGGCAATGGCTGATGTCGAACAGTCTGAACGTTCCGTTGTATTCACATTTGTGAAAACAGAACTTGAGGAATCTGTAGCTGATTTGAGTGATGCTCATAGCAACTTGCCGGGTGAGTATTACGGTAGAATAACGAAACCGGTTGCTTACTTTCTATTGGCAAAATTGGCTTTGAATGCCGAAATTTATACAGACGATAATTGGACTGACGGTTCAAAGCCCGATGGGAAAACTATCAAGTTTACTGTGGATGGAGCAGAAAAAAATGCTTGGGAAGCTACAATTGCTTATGGTACTAAGATTAAAGAGTTGGGCTATCAGTTGGCCGATAACTTTGCTTCCAACTTCTCTACGAAAAATGAAACTTCAGTAGAGAACATTCTTACTATTCCCATGGATCCTAATTTGTATAAAAATGAGTTCTATAACTTGATCCGTTCCCGTCATTATAATCATGGTAATGCTTATGGACAGGGGGGATGGAATGGCTCTTCGGCTACCAAAGAAGCTCTCGATGCTTTTGGATATGGAACAAATGCAGTAGACCCACGTTTTGATGTTACCTATTATGCCGGTAAAGTAGAAGGACCGAAAGGTATTATTAAATTGGATGATGGAACAGATTTGGAGTATCTTCCTGCTGAAATTTCATTGGATATGTCTGGTAAGGCTTCTGAAAAAACTGCCGGTGCACGCATGAAAAAATACGAACTGGATGCAGCTGCAACCAATGATGGTAAATTGCAAACGAATGACATCGTTTTGTTCCGTTATGCTGATGTATTATTGATGATAAGTGAGGCAAAGGTAAGAAATGGCGAAAGTGGAAATGTTGAACTGAATGAAGTTCGTGCTCGCGCTGGAGCAAGTACAGATGTAGTAGCTAACCTTGAAACATTGTTGGCAGAGCGTCTGAGGGAATTTGCTTGGGAAGGTTTGCGCCGCCAAGATTTGGTACGCTTTGGTAAGTTTACACGTGCCTACACTGACAGACCTCAACTACAGGGTGAAGCTAACGGATATACTACCGTGTTTCCTATCCATGAAGATGTTTTAAGTCTGAATACTAAGTTGACTCAGAATTACGGTTACTAATGTTTAATGATTTAATACTTGATAAAATGAAAAAAGTATTTGAATATATAGCAACACTCTTATTGCTACTGGCAGTAGGGACAAGTTGTGAAGAAGGAAATGATAACTGGAAGGTGATTACGGCTGTTCCGACAGGATTGTATATTACGGGTGATGCTACAATTTATAGTGCGGCTGCCACTTCCTCTCAATTGACAACTCCAGCGTTTGACAATGCTCCGGAAGGAACTAATATTGTAGGAATCTATACATGGCTCAAATCATCAGGGAGTTTCACTATGTTGGAGGTGGATTCTGAAGGCAATGAAATCAATTATGGCAGTGGAGAATCTGTTGCTACGACTCCGGCTCCGACTTATAGATTGACCGTAGGTGGTAGCCCGTTCACGGTTGCGAAAGACGGATTATATTATGTAGCTTTTAATAAGGCTGATAATCAGCTCACGGTTATCCCTACTGATTTTGGTATTATTGGTGATGCAACTCCTCAGCAGTGGAATGATGAAACTGCTATGGCGGGTGCTTTGAATGAAGCTCAGGCTACTGTGGAGTATACTATAAAAGATGTAACACTGGATAAGAAAGAAATGAAGTTCCGTTACTTGCATAATTGGGGCGTGGATATTCCTTATCAAGGGGCAACAGTGAAGATGCACTCAAATATGGGAGCCGTCGCAAAAGGTGCTATTTCCGAGGCATTCAGTGAATGTAAAGGTGGAGGGGATAACTTTACTGTAGGTAAAGCTGGCATTTATGATGTTACATTGAAACTGGATTTACGCACCGGTGTTTTTTCTGCTCAGGCTATTTGTACGGCAGAAGACACTTCAAGTGCTACGTTACCCGAAAAGATGTTTGTTGTTGGTGCACCATGGGATTGGAAGTGGGAAAATGCACCGGAAATGATACCGGTACATAGTCACGATGGTATGTTCTGGGGAATCTATTATATTGAAGCAGGTCAAGGCGTTAAGTTCAATAATGAAATGAGCTGGGATACTGGTGACAACTTTGGAGCTGAAAACGAAGAACCCAAAGGGTATGGCGAATATCCGGCAGGTGGAGCTAATTTGGTAATCAGTACATCAGGTTATTATCAGATAGTAGTGATATGTACACTTTCTGCGGATAAGAAGAGCATAAACAGAAAGATTGTTCTTTCTGAACCGGAGCCTTACTTGATTGGTGATGCAGCAGCTGGTGGATGGGATGCTCAGTTGGCAGATGTTGATAAATTCAAATTGAATGCAGAAGGTGAGTATGTGTCTCCGGTATGCAAAGAAGGGAATTTGCGTATGTGTGTAAAATTGGAGAACTGCGATTGGTGGCAAACTGAATTTAATGTTTTTGATGGCAAGATTCTATTCCGCGGTAAAGGCAATGATCAGGATGCCGTTAAGGTAGCTGCCGGACAAACAGTGAAGTTAAACTTCAAGGACAATACCGGGAGTATTCAGTAAGAACAATGTGCTGAAAGAATATAAAGTATTATAATGAAAAGGGCTGCAGGTGAAGTGCGCCTCAAAAGTTGGACAGGTTAAACATTAACCGGTTATAGAAAGAGTTCGGTATTGTACCGGACTCTTTCCATTTAACCGGGACTTTATTCTTTTATAAGTATGTTCTTTTATTTCTTTTATATTATCGGTATCTGTCATTAGCTTCGCTCAAAACCTCTTCTGATTATTTCATCAAGGTATAGTCAGAGCGTAGCGAAGAATCTACTTTCTTTATGAATACGCAGAGAAGAGATTCTTCGCTACGCTGAATACGGATAGTATAAGCTAATTATGGCGACATACTTGGTTTATAATCAGTACTTATAAGAAAACTTGAGAGATAATTGCATTGTTTGTGATGCAGTATTTGCTCAAGATTCAGCTCAGCCCCGACAAAAAGTTGAGCGCACTTTTACCCTCATGCCCTCATAATGTGCTGCATCCCTTTGTCCATCGGGCATACAGCTATGAGGGTAACCATGAGGGCAGCATGAGGGTAAGGCGTTACTCTCATAGCGTATCGTCCGCTCGCTTCGTGGCATCCGGGAAAAACAATGGCAAGAAAGATGTATACCCCTTTGCTTTCTATGCTGAATCACAGAGGTTTGTCGTGTTGAAGCACCTTGTCTGTCAACGGCTCACTATGGTGGGCTTTCTTGTTCATATGGGCAGGGCTGACGCATTAAAAATATTTCATTGATAAAAGTTCACAAAGAAGTTCATCATCCCATCCAGCAGCCTTTCTTTTTCCTTTCACGCTTCCCTTTCTTTCATTTTTCTTAATGACCATCAGTGCTATTTTATTCATAAGTGAAACATTCTGTGCCGCATTGCCCGTTTTTCTGCCTGCGTCTTCATTAAAGGAGACATCCAATTGCCAATGTAGATTGTTCTCAATAGCCCAATGTGCCCGTATGGCTTCTGCTATTCTTTGAGGCTCAAGTCCCAATGAAGTGATATAGAACCTATGGTTTACAGTCGTCTCGCCTGTCGTCCTGATGGTTCTTTGCGAGGAGATTCTCACAACTGCCTTCAATCCCTTCCAATCCTTTAACATCCCGGTTAACGCCTGGCAACTGTACACAAGACACTCACGGCGTTCGTGTCTGCCATGAGCCTCTTCCTCCGTTATGTATTTGCCGTATCTGGTGGCATAATAAGCCTTGTTGACATCTATATTCTTCTTGTCCAAATCATCGAACCATCCTTTGACTGTATTATAAAGATTCCGATGGTTTTCTTTAAGAGCCAGGACATAATCCGCCCCACACTCTATTATCTTTTTGGCAATATCCGTTTGACAGCCCATTGCATCAATGGTTACAAGGCATCCGGTTAAGTCCAATGCTTCCAGCAACAAGGGGATAGCCACAATCTCGTTATGTTTCTCATTGACTTTCAGTTGTCCAAGGCTGATTCCATTAGCTGTAGCCCAGGCACTGACCATATGGAGCTTAAATCCGGGATTCCCGGCGGGGTGGGAAGAGGTACACTTGCTGGCACCACGGATGGTCTTGCCGTCAATGGCCACGACACCCTCATATTTCTCACAAATCTCAAACATCCAGTGCCGGAAAATACGTTCGAAATACTCAGGGTTCAGAGCGCTGAAAAAGCGGTTGAAGGTATCATGGCTGGGGATGGATTCCAATCCGGGAAGACGCTCGCGGAAAAAGTCAATCTTGGCATTGCCGAAATCCTCTATCTCATACCAGGACTCCGCGCCACATATGACAGCAGCCATGGCGATATAAACGATGGCATCGGCAGAATGTACACGTTTTCTGTCAATACGAGGGTCATTGATTTGTTTACAGATACTAAATATTGCCATTGTTCTTGTCAACTTATGTTTCTTAATTGCTTATAAAGATAAGGATTTTAGATGATGTATGAAAGCGTTTTGTCTATTAGTTATCAAGCATATAAAGTATGCTTTTAATAGAATTATAATAGTTACTATGTTTGTAAATGCTGAAAATATTCGCTTGTCGGGACGGGTGGTCCCGCCCCTTGCCGCTGGGCGCTCCCCGACCAATGAATTTTAGATAAAGTAAAATAGGCGCAATAATTGAATTACTAAATTTGTAATTGACAAGATTCAATATTCAGTAATTAAAACTATTACACCTATGGTGCAAAGAAAAGAATTAAATTTTGAAGGTCAAAATATCTATATAGGTATTGACGTTCATTTGAAGACTTGGCATGTGTCAATCCTCACCGAATCCGGTTGCTTGAAAAAGCACAGCCAGCAGTCTTCCGCCCAAGCGCTCTTTGAACATTTGAAGAAACATTATCCCAACGGTAATTATCTGTCCGCTTATGAGGCCGGTTTCAGTGGCTTCTCCACTTATTATTCATTGTTGGATTTTGGTATAGAATGTCTTCCGGTTCATGCTGCCGATATTCCGACGGGACAATACGAATCCGTGATGAAAACAGATGCCATTGACTCCACCAAAATAGCGAGGGCTTTGAAGTCCGGTCTGCTTCGGGGTATTTACATCCCTAAGAAAGAGGTTCTTGATGACCGTAACGTCATGCGTTTGCGTATAACTTTGAAACGGCAACTTTCCGGTTACAAGTCACGAGTGAAGCACCTGCTTTATAATAACGGAGTTATTTATCCTGAATGTTTTCAAAACTCAAAGTCTCATTGGTCGAAACGCTATCTTAAATGGGTACATGAAGATGTACAACTGTTATCAGAAAGTCGAAATTCACTGGATCTGTTGTTGAGACAAGTGGAGTTGTTTCGTAAGAGTCTCCTTGAGATTACCCGTCTGGTACGTACGTTATCCCGTAACGGGCGTTATGGGGAAGCATACGAGAACATCGTCTCCATTCCCGGTATTGGTATGATTACAGGCATGTGCCTTTTGACAGAGATAGGTGACATTCACCGCTTCCGTAATGAAAGACAATTCGCCTCCTATCTGGGACTGGTACCTACAAGCCATAGCAGCGGTGAAAAGACAAGTCACGGCGAGATGACGTTCAGAGGAAATAAGCGGCTTGGCCCTTTACTGGTGGAGAGCGCCTTGGTAGCCATACGGCAAGACAGGGCATTGGCCGCTGCCTACGGAGAGTATTGCAAGCGTATGTTGCCGCAAGAGGCGATAATCCGCATAACCCGTAAATTGTCAAACAGAATACTGATTATACTCAAAAGTGGAAAAAAGTATGAGCATGACAGATGTTACTGACAGAAAATATAAAAGAGCCCTTCAGGCAAATTTCAACCGGGACGACTCCTGCATAAATTATGATGAACCTTCAAGGTTGCATCTCTAAATATTAAACGACACAAGGCTTACGGCTTTGGGTTAGTTCATAGGTTGTGGCTTTAGTCGCAATCGGGATGAATATTGTTTCTTTTTGTGAACTCAAAAAACGTAAGTGATTGATTTATAAAGTTAATAACAAATAAAAAGGTATTCAATTATTAGGAATACAACATAGAAAATATTTATGGTAAAAACTATAATGCGTCAGCCCTGTAGGCGTTTTTATCAAAGGAAAACGGTGCTGAAGCATAAGGATGCTTGCCTTGACGATGATGAACGCCAAGGGAGAGCAACCTCGCAACCATATTGAAGTTCCGCAAGTTGATTTGGTTCTGTTGTCATATCCGTGTTTCTTGATTCGTAATCCTTATCGTTTATTCTACAATCGGTCAAGCTAAACCGAGGAAAACCACGGCTCTTTCATTTAAGGGAGTCAGAAGGAGTTATCGGGAGTTAAAGGGAGTTGGAAGCCGGTAGTATCGTTATATATCAACAAGAGTATCGGCCTTTAACTCCCGATAACTCCTTCTAGCTCCCGACAACTCCTCTAAATGAAAGAGCCGTGGAGGAAAACTTGAAAAATCAGCAGCAATGCGCCTCTCTACAAGAACTTTTGCTATCTTTGTGTCGTTGATGCCAAAAGTGGCTGATTGAATAGAAAAAACAACAGGAGGACAGCAGATGGACCCATTGAAATACATAGTACCCGGCAGAAAGAGACTTCCCTACGGCATGATGAACTTCGCGGATATCCGCCAAGACAATTATTATTATGTGGACAAGACCCGCTTCATCCCCATGATAGAGGAGGCGGACCGCTTCTTCTTCTTCATCCGTCCGCGCCGCTTCGGCAAGAGCCTCACGCTGAACTTGCTGAGACAATACTACGACGTGCGCACCCGTGACAAGTTCGAAGCCCTTTTCGGTGACCTGTACATCGGGCAGCATCCCACGCCGAGCCGCAACAGCTATCTGGTGCTCCATCTCAACTTCTCCGGCATCGGCGGCGAGCTGAACGACTACCGCAGAGGGCTGGATGCGCATTGCGGCATTACTTTCGAGAACTTCTGCAAGATATACGCCGACCTCCTTCCGCAAGACACTCTGGAAGGACTGCGCAAGGCGAACGGAGCCGTGGAGCAGCTGGACTTCCTCTGTCAGGCTTGTGAACGTGCCGGACAGGATATGTATCTCTTCATCGACGAGTACGACCACTTCACCAACACCATCCTTTCCAGTCCCGAAAGCCTGCGCCGATATACGGACGAGACGCATGGCGAAGGTTATCTGCGCGCTTTCTTCAACAAGGTGAAAGCAGGAACGGATTCATGCATCAAACGTTGTTTCATCACCGGCGTAAGCCCCGTGACGATGGACGACCTCAGCAGCGGATTCAACATCGGCACCAACTATTCCCTCGCGCCGAAGTTCAACCAGATGATGGGATTCACCGAGGAGGAGGTGCGCGAAATGTTGGCCTATTATTCAGCAAACAGCCCCTTCCACCACAGCGTGGACGAGTTGATGGAGATGATGAAACCGTGGTACGACAACTACTGCTTCGCGCAGGAATGTTACGGTGAAACCACCATGTACAATTCCAATATGGTGCTTTACTTCGTCAAGAACTACATTGACGATGGCAAAGCGCCACGCAACATGATAGAGAGCAATATCCGCATCGACTACGAAAAGCTGCGCATGCTCATCCGCAAGGACAAGGAATTTGCCCATGATGCTTCCGTCATCCAAACCCTCGTAAGCCAGGGCTTCATCACGGGCGAACTGAAAGACAGCTTCCCTGCCGTCAGCATCACCAATCCCGACAACTTCGTCAGTCTGCTCTACTACTTCGGAATGCTCACCATCAGCGGCACGTATAAAGGAAAGACAAGGCTCACCATCCCCAACATGGTGGTGCAGGAACAGCTCTATACCTATCTGCTGAATACTTACGACGAGGCCGACCTGAGCTTCAGCTCTTACGAGAAGAGCGAACTTTCCTCGGCTCTGGCTTACGACGGCGACTGGCAATCCTACTTCGGCTACATTGCCGACTGCCTGCACCGCTATGCCTCGCAGCGCGACAAGCAGAAGGGCGAGTCCTTCGTCCACGGCTTTACCCTTGCCATGACTGCGCAGAACCGTTTCTACCGTCCCGTCTCCGAGCAGGACACGCAGGAAGGTTATGTCGATATTTTCCTCTGCCCGATGCTGGAAATCTACTCCGACATGAAGCACAGCTACATCGTAGAACTGAAATATGCCAAGTATAAGGATTCCGAAACCCGTGTGGAGGAACTTCGCCGGGAAGCCATCGCCCAGGCCGACCGCTATGCCGAGACGGAAACGGTGAAGCGTGGCATCGGCACCACCCGGTTGCATAAGATTGTGGTGGTGTATAAAGGTATGGAAATGCGGGTTTGCGAGGAAATCGGTTGATTGGCTACAAAAGTTTGTCATTCGGCTTTCATAAAACATGGTGGTACGGGAACATTGGCTTGCCATGCAAACGTTTCCGTAAGCTTGCTGTTACTTTTCTCTTGCGTTAATCGGTTTGCCCTTTCTTTTCCGGCTATATTTGTGAAGTGATAACTTTGAACACTTCATATTATGAAAATTATCAATCAACGTAAGATTTCTGTTTTATGGCATTTAATATGCTTCAGTTTAGTGCTGGCATTCGCGGCATGCAGTGACGACAAAGAGGAGTTCCAGGAGTATCTGACTCCTGCTTCCGGTAGTGAATCAATCTTTGAGCAAGGTTTTAGCTTTGGTGAAGCTGCTTCTTCGCAGAGCGTCAGTTTTGAGGCCGGGCAGCAGTGGACAGCCGAGCTGAGTGGCGAGGATACCGGCTGGTGCAACATCAGTCCGGCAAAAGGTACGTCCGGGAAAGCCACGATTATGGTTTCCGTCGGCAAGAATGAGACAGGAAAAGCGCGGACGGCACGATTGAATATTGTGTCCGGTTCGAAGAAGAAAGGAATATCTGTCACTCAGGCTGCCAATGCGATTGTAGTTCCGGATGGTTTGAGTTTTGCACCGGCAGCACCGGATGCCGACCAGCCCCTTGTAATTACTTTTAAGGCGGATGCAAAGTCTGCTCTTTATGGGCATAAAGGAGATGTGTATGTGCATATCGGGGTGGTCAGTGAAGGAACTTGGCTGTTCGTTCCGGCAGAGTGGACGGAAAACAAGGATAAATGCAAGATGACTTTAACCGAAGCCAACGTATGGAGTATTACGTTGAGTCCGAATATCCGGGAATGGTTTGGAAGCGGAAAGACACCGGTGAGCCGGCTTGGAATAGTGATTCGCAGTGCGGACGGCAGCAAGAAAGGGATAGAATCGGATTCCTTTGTTGAGGTGACCGACACAAAATATGAAGGTTTTGTTCCTGGTGAAATTAAAACTGCAGCAGTGCCGGCCGGTATGGTCGAGGGTATCAATGTAGTGGATAATTCTACGGTGACACTGGTACTTTATGACAAAGATGCGAATGGGAATCATAAGGACTTTGCCCATGTAGTGGGCGACTTCAATAACTGGACATTGGGCAATGACGAAAAATCGCAGATGTATCGTGATGATGCTTCCGGATGTTGGTGGATTACGTTGGCGGGGCTGGATGCTGGCAAAGAGTATGCTTTCCAATATTATGTAGGTACGAAGGCGGGTGAAGTGGTTCGCCTGGCTGATGCCTATACGGAAAAGATTCTTGATCCTGATAATGATAAATATATTCCGGCTTCTACCTATAACGAAAGTATGGCTTATCCTGAGGGAGGAGTAGGAATCGTTTCGACCTTCAAGATACAGAAAGACAGTTATAACTGGAAGGTCAATGACTTTAAAATAGCAAATCCTGAGCAATTGGTGATATACGAATTGCATCTACGTGACTTTACCGCCTCCAGCGACATCAATGGTGCAATGGGCAAGCTTTCTTATCTGAAGGCTATGGGAGTCAATGCCATCGAACTGATGCCGGTGCAGGAGTTTGACGGAAACGACAGTTGGGGGTATAATCCTTGCTTCTTTTTTGCGATGGATAAGGCTTATGGCACAAAGGCCATGTATAAGCAGTTTATTGACGCTTGCCATGAGGCGGGTATGGCAGTTATTCTGGATGTGGTCTATAATCACGCTACAGGAAACAATCCGCTGGCTAAACTTTATTGGGATGGTGATAAGACTGCAAAGAATAATCCATATTTCAATGTGGAAGCACCTCATCCTTATAGTGTGTTCCATGACTTCAATCATGAAAGCCCGTTAGTGCGTAAGTTTGTGAAGCGCAATCTGCAATTCTTGTTGAAGGAATATAAGGTGGATGGGTTCCGCTTTGACCTGACGAAAGGATTCACACAGACTTCTTGTACTGAAAGCACGGCATCCAATTACGATGCAAGTCGCATTGCCATCCTAAAGGATTATAATGCTGCCATCAAGGAAGTGAAAGAGGGCTCTTATGTTATCCTGGAGCATTTCTGTGATTCAAAGGAAGAAAATGAACTGGCTGCAGATGGCATGCACTTATGGCGCAACCTGAATAATGCCTATTGTCAGTCGGCTATGGGATATGCTGAAAATAGTTCTTTTAGCAGCCTTTATGAGAAAACACCTGCATGGGTAGGTTTTATGGAAAGTCATGATGAAGAACGCGCAGCTTACAAACAGTCGCAATGGGGTGAAGGTATACTGAAAACCGACCTTGATGCTCGCATGAATCAGTTGGCGCTGAACACTACATTCTTCCTTACTGTTCCAGGTCCTAAAATGGTTTGGCAATTTGGAGAGATGGGATATGACATTTCCATTGAGGAGAATGGACGTACGGGCAGGAAACCGTTGCATTGGGAGTATCTGGAGAATACTGACCGCAAGGAGCTGCACGATGTTTATGCGGATTTAATGAAATTGCGTAACGCCCATCCGGAATTGTTCGATTCAAGTGCCATCTTGACATGGAAGGTCGGAGTTTCTGATTGGGACAACGGTCGTTCATTGTTGGTAGAAAGTGTAACGGGCAAGCAGCTGGTTGTTATGGGCAACTTTACGCATAATGCGGTTGATGTAGCTTTCCCGGCAACAGCTGGTAACTGGACCAATTATTTTACCGGAAAGAGTGAAACAATAAATACACAGGTCAATGTACCGGCTCATGGATATGTAGTCTACACTAATTTCTAATTTCGGTAAAAATCATTCATACATCTTTATCAGCACCCGATTCAGCCAGTTCCAACGGAAACGGAACCAGCGTCGGGTGCTGCTTTGTTTTCCCCCGAAGCGGAGAACGAACTCACGGTAGCCATGCCTGCGGAAGGGAAGTCCCACATCCATGAACTCTAAGTGGCGGTATCCGCGTTGTTTGGCATCATCCAGTGCTTTCCATACGGCAAGAATCCCCGGATATTGCAGGGCATAAGTCTTGCGCATGCCACCAGAGAACCATAGATAGGCGCTGTCATCTGAATAAATGCATGCGCTGCCACCGATAATCTTCTCCTTATAAATGACGATGAAGATTTTGCTTTGCTGCCCTTTTGTCAACTGGTTTTCGAGATGCTGAAAGAACTTGATGCTGGGGAAGTGGCGCCGTATCTTGGAAGAATATACGTGGCGCAACATCTGGGCAAAACAGAGAATCTCCTCTTTGGTACGTGCTTCCCGTACTTGGGCGCCGTTTTTGAGCCCTTTCTTTATTTGCCGGATACGTGACGGGCTGAAACGCTCTTCCACCTTTTCGACGCTGTGCAGCGAGTTGCGCACCCGCAGCCAATTGATGGCGATGTATTGGTTGTCCCGGAAAGATTTGTATCCGAACATGGCATTTTCCAGGTTGCGGAACTCGATGAGAAAAGAATCGCGCAATGCTTCATTGGTAAGCCTTTGCAGCATGTCACTGAAGATAATCTCTTTGTCTGCCTCGTTATTGAAATATTCTCCCGTACCGTACACCTCACATCTTTTGATGATGCCGGGTGGAAACATGCGGACACTTTTACGTATGGCGGCAAGCAGTTTCGCAACGGGCTTGTCATCTTCGGATGCCACAATGAGTATGGGGGTATACCCCGGAGTTTCCTCATAGATTCGGAACAACTCTGTGGAATGGAAGGTGTTGGTGCCTGGCAGGTCAGGAACCTTGCTCCCACGGTAATATGTAGTGAGTTTGAGGGGCAT
>QWCB01000747.1_pt1 | contig 36849 bp, 24 predicted proteins | sample 1972511 | NCBI WGS metagenome assembly QWCB01 (sample SAMN09866719, study PRJNA288562) | Human gut metagenome isolate term5_stool, whole genome shotgun sequencing... | isolation source: gut | host: Homo sapiens | place: USA: California | reverse complement strand
TCGCCTCTTCGACGAGTCCCACAATATAAATGGCAACATAGCGAGAGGACGAGGAGAAGCGAGCGACGAGCGGACGGGGTGGCTTGGCTATACGTTCGGTGTTTCTTCTCCGTAGACTTGCTTGCGCAATGCTTTACCTGTGGGCGTGGCAGCTAATCCGCCGAGTGCAGTTTCTTTGAGAGCGCTGCTCATCGTATCACCGACCACTTTCATGGCTTGTAGACATTCGTCGGCAGGAATGTAAAGCGGAATGCCTGCCAAAGCCATGGAGGCGGAAGTGAGAGCAATGGCAGCACCAGAGGCGTTGCGTTTGATGCAGGGGATTTCCACCAATCCAGCGACCGGATCACAGACAAGACCAAGTTGATTGACAAGGCTCATACCCAATGCGTCGGCACATTGCTGCGGTGTACCGCCTTTCAGCTCAACGAGTGCTGCGGCCGCCATTCCGGAAGCACTGCCGCATTCCGCTTGGCATCCGCCTTCCGCGCCGGCAATGGACGCATTTTTAGCGATGACGATACCGAAGCCTGCCGCCGTAAAAATGGACATGACAATATCGTGTTTTGCAACTTTTTCATCCTCGTAAAGCGTAGTTAAAATGCCGGGGAGAATGCCGCAGCTGCCTGCCGTCGGGGTTGCGACAATCTTGCCCATGGAGGCATTACAGTTGGATGTGGACATGGCACGAGCAATCACTTTCGTGAAAAATTCGCCGCCAATGCCACCGTTTTGTTCCTGTGCATAGCGAAAAAGGCGTGCGCCTTCTCCGCCGGTAAGCGAAGACGCTGAACGTAAATTGGGATCAGCGCCGGCATGGGTCGATTCGATCATGACATCAAAGGATGCCTCCATCTGCTGATAGATGACTTCTTCGGGACGATTGAGCTGTAAAGCTTGGTCGTGCAGAATAATGTCGCTGATTTTCTTTCCTTGCTTTGTGGCTTCCTCGACAATTTCCTGAAAGGAAAAATAGCTTAACATGTTGTCTCCTTTCGATTAAAACGCATGAAAAACGGAAACGCTTCGCACATGGGGAAGTGTGGAGACATCCATTTTCAGGTTTTCCGGCGGATCCTGGTCAAATTCCAGCGTCATTAGGGCTGTGCCGCCCCGTTCCGAACGGGTCAGATTGAAATTGCAAATGTTCATTTCTGCATAGTGGCTGCTCAGAAGATTCGTGACCGCGGCGATTACGCCCGGCACATCATCATGGACAACCAGCATTGCGGTGTTATCGCCGGTAAAGTTGACGCGCAGACCGTCGATTTCATCGATGCGAATGTTACCGCCGCCTACGGATGCGCCCATAACCACACCTTCACGTCCGTCTTTCAGACGAAAATGAATGCGTGCGGTGTTGGGATGGGCACCCGGAATATCACAGGGAACAAAGGTATAGTGTAGTCCGCGTGCCTTCGCAATGTCTAAGGCATCGCGCACTTCTTTATCGTCGCTGTGATAGCCCATGATACCGGCAAGAAGCGCTCGGTCGGTGCCGTGTCCGCGATAGGTACGGGCAAACGAACCGGAAAGTTCGATGGTGACTTCTTCCGGCTGCTCCTCGTTCATGATTTTGTGCGCAACACGTCCCAGCCGACAGGCACCGGCTGTGTGAGAACTCGAAGGGCCGATCATTACCGGTCCGATAATGTTAAAGACGTTCATGGCATCTCCTTTCCAAAGCGTTTACAGACGTTCCTATAAAAACCGACAAAAAACCCGGGCAAAGCGTCAGAAAAAGGACGCTTTGCTCGGGAAAGGACCTTATTTTGTGGCGCCTTTATGGAGAATCGCCTCGTCGTTGTATTTATCCACGATAGCGGCAATCGCATTATCACCGGAAACGTTGCAGGCGGTTCCGAACGAATCCTGTGTGATATAGAGGGCGACCATCAGAGCACAAATCGGACCCTGCGGATCGCCGGCAGGCATACCGAAGATGAGATACAGGAACGGCAGCGCGGTCATGATGGATCCACCCGGAGCACCCGGCGAGGCAACCATGGCAATGCCAAGCGTCAGGATGAAAGGAACCACGGTGCCGATGGAGATGGGCAGATTATTCATCAGGCAAACGGCAGTTGCACACGCGACAATCGTAATCATGGAACCGCACATGTGAATATTGGCGCACAGCGGAACGACGAAGTTGCGAATCTCGCGGCTCACACCGTTGTGCTCAGCACATTGCAGATTGACCGGAATCGTAGCGGCGGACGATTGTGTGCCGATTGCCGTGAGATAGCCCGGAATCTGATTTTTGATCATGGTGAACGGATTGCGCTTGGTGATGCTTCCCGCTACGGCGAACTGAATCAACAGATAGATCCAGTGCATGAGAATGACAACCAAGAACACTTTCCAGAGAATGCCAAGAATGGTGAAGGTTTGTCCCGAATAGGTCATATTGACGAACGTTCCGCAGATATAGAGCGGAAGAAGCGGAATGATAATCTTGTTCAGGACGCGATCAATAATCTTGGCAAATTCGCCCATACCGGCATAGAGGGCATTGCCGATTTCTTTACCGCGCATAGTAGAGATGCTTAAGCCCAAAATGAAGGCGAAGACAACAGCAGAAATATTGTCCAGAAGCGGCGGAAGGCTCAGCGAGAAGAATGGTTCCAAGCTCTTTTCGGCTGTTTCCGTGATGGTTTTGACATCTTCTGCCGAGATGAAAGATGGGAACAGCGAGGAAGATACCAGGTAGGAAGCCGTTCCGGCAATCAATGTCGATCCGTAGGCGAGGATTACCGTGAAAAGCAAGAGTTTTCCGGCACCTTGCGAGATGTCCGCAATACCCATGGTTACGAAAGCAAGAATCATCAGCGGAATAACGAATTTAATCAATAAGCTGACGAAGTTGGATACGGTAACTACGGTTTGCGAGAGAAACTGTGGTGCGTATTGACCGATCAGGATACCAAGGACGATACCAATAATCAGTCGGGGGACGAGACCGAGATGTTTCTTTTCAGTCTTTTGTGGGACATTTGGATTTGCGTTGTCCATAATGCACTCCTTATGTAATAATAGCCGGCTCACCGCAATCGGAACGAATAAAAGAAAATAAATTTCGATTCGATGAAAACCCTACGACACCCCTAATGTACACGAAATCCTCATATTTGTAAAATGCATTCTGTATGTGCACTCGCGGGCAGATACGGCGGTTTTTCGCATATTCCTAAATTGCCGCCGTAATTACGCCGTCCATTTTACGGGGCATTTCGCTGTAGCGTGAGTAGAAAAGGTAAATCCACACTCTACCATTTGGGGACAGTTTAAAAACGGCAAACCCCCTCTACAGCAGTCTCAATGCCTGTAGAGGAGGTTTGCCGATAACAGAAAAAACACGACGCTCGTTTAACGATAGACAAAAGATGCGAAGAGGCATCTCTCTGACAAGCCACCTCGTCCTTGCGTCGCCCTTCCGCCCTTCAAGCCATCCTGCCCGCGAGTCGCCTCTTCGACGAGTCCCGACAAAATAAATCGGAAGCATGGCGAAGGGACAAGGAGAAGCGAGCGACGAGCGGACAGGATGACTTGGCTTTATAGGTCGTCTACCAATGCACCGCTTTTAGCGTAGGCGGTGGAGCGCGCTTCGAAGAAGTCGGTGCGGATCATGTTGGCATTGGAGTAATTGGAGACCCACTTCATGCTGTCGGGCTCTTCTTCATAACCGGAGAAAATGGGATCAAGACCGAGCCCGGTGGCACGTAAGTTGCCAAGATAGCGGATGTAATCAACACACATTTGACCGTTTAAGCCTTCAAGACGATTGCCGATAACATAGTCCGCCCATGCCATCTCTTGTTCCGTTCCCTCTTTAATCATGCGCTGATATTCATCTTGGAGCGTATTGCGGAATAATTCCGGATTTTCGTCACGAAGAGCATGGATGATGCTGCGGAAGAGCCACAGATGCGTGTTTTCATCGCGGTTAATGTAACGAATCTGCTGCGCTGAGCCGGTCATGCGCCCGTTGCGCGCTAAATTGTAGAAGAACATGAAGCCACTGTAGAAATAGATGCCCTCTAAAATATAGTTTCCGATCATTACACGCATAAAGTTATGGACATCCGGCTGCTGTTGAAAATCATTGTAAATGTCGCCGATGAACTTGTTGCGGCGAAGAAGATGCTCATCGTTTTTCCATTGATACAACACGGCATCGCGTTCATTCGGTTCACAGATGGAGTCCAGCATGTAGCTGTAACTCTGGGAATGGATGCATTCCTGATACGTTTGGATATGCAGACAGAGGTTGGTTTCATTGGCGGTGATATATTGGGAAATAGACGGAAGATTGGCTGACTGAATGCTGTCCAAAAAGATGAGAAAACTGAGAATCTTGTCATAGGCACGACGTTCGTCTTCCACTAATTGCGGATATTGCTTTTTATCTTGCGCCAGGTTGATTTCTTCAGGAATCCAAAAGTTATTCATGGCTTGGCGATACCAGTCGGAAACCCAATCGTATTTCATGTTATTGAAGTCGTTGAGGTTTGTGGTATTGCCGCCGATCATCCGACGCTTCACCAACTCCGTGTCACCATCCGGATTAAACAACGGATTCTTACGCATGTAGTCCATAATGATCCTTTCTCAGCCCATTTGGCTCTGCTTTTTTATTGCTACTTTGCCGACACGTTGCTCCTGTCCATTACCATGGAGAAATTTCATCATGCGCCGGAAAAGCTCTTCCTTTTTTATTATACCGCGCAGCTTTCGCAATCCTCTACCTGAAGGCTCTTTGAGCGGATGTAATAGAGGGTTTTTAAGCCGGCATGATATGCCTCAAGATAGAGACTCAAAATCTGACGGAACGTGAAGTCGTTGGTAATGTAAATGTTCATACTCGTCGCTTGATCAATGTGACGGGTACGAACACCGGCGGCTTTGATAGACCAAGATTGATCCGTCTGATGTGCGGCATTGTAATAGACGTAATTGGAAAGACTGAGATCCGGTGCGACGCGCGGAATGAGGCCGTTCTTCTTTTCATCGTAGTAGAAGCGATTCATGATGGGATCTACGCCCGGCGATGTGCCGGCAATGATGGAGGTAGAAGATGTCGGTGCGACCGCCAGCAGATAGCCGTTGCGTAAGCCATGCGTTTTGACATCCGCTGCCAAGGCTTTCCAACGTGCATCGGTATACTTGCGATCTGTGAAATAGCTGCCGTCTTCCCATGCTGATCCGCGGAAATACGGATATTCCCCTTTTTCCTTCGCGTTTTCCATAGAGGCAGTAATGGCATAGTAATTAATGTCCTCAAAGACGCGATCGGCAAGTGCCAAGTGCTCATCGGATTCCCAGAAGACTCGCTCATTGGCGAGTAGGTGGTGATAACCGGAAACACCCAGACCGATGGGACGGTAATTGCTGTTATTCACTTTTGCCGCTGCGACAGGGAAGTAATTCAGCTCAATAACGTTATCCAGCGCCCGTACCGCAGCCGTCGTAATGCGTTGGAATTCTTCAGCGTCGTGAACGTTGATTTTTCCTAGGTTAAGGCTCGCCAAATTGCAAACGACGTAATCTCCTGGCTTCGTTTTGGTTACAATCACCGGATCGCCGTCCGCCGTTTCGGTCGTGACAATGTCTTCGCTAAGCGTCTGGGTAGCAGACATATTTTGTGCAATTTCCGTGCAGAGGTTGGAACAGTAAATGATTCCTTTATCTTTGTTGGGATTGGCGCGATTGACAACGTCCCGATTGAAAGTGAACGGCGTGCCTGTCTCGACAAGACTTTTAATCATCAGGCGCACCATTTCTTTAATGGGAATCCAGCGCTTGGAAATGCGTTCGTCCGCCAGGCAATCCAAATATTTTTCCGTCCATTCTTTTCCGTAGGAATCTTCGAGCGCATAGCCTTTGATGGTAAGAATTTCGTGGGGATCCAATAAGCCCCACTGTCCTTCCATATTGGTTTCAACCTGTTCCCAGAAATAATCGGGATAGCAGATGGCAGGGAAAACGTCATGAGCTTTCATGCGGTCATCGCCGTTGTTGGTGCGCAGTTGTAAAAATTCCGGCACGTCTTTATGCCAGCAATCCAGATAAACCGCCACAGCCCCTTGCCGCACGCCGAGTTGATCAACGGCGACGGCAGTATCGTTAGCAAGACGAACCCAGCGGATGACACCGCCTGCCGCGCCCTTGAAGCCACGAATCGACGCGCCTGCTGCGCGCACCTTGCCGAAATAGAGTCCCATACCGCCGCCAAATTTGGAAACGTTGGCGAAGTTGGTGATGGAACGATAAATGCCTTTGAGGTCATCGGGTACGGTGTCAATAAAGCATGAGCTCAGTTGATGGAAGGGCTTGCGCGCATTCGCCAGTGTAGGGGTTGCCATGGTGACTTTGAGAGAGCTGAGCATAAAATAGAATTCTCTTGCCCAGTACAGATTGCGTTCTTTTTCCGGAATAGCTAAAAAGAGCGCAATACCCAACATCATTTCCTGAATGGTTTCCAGCGGCTCAAGATCGAAGCTGCGCACGACGTAACGATTGACAAGCAGGTCATAGCCGGAATAATTGAACAAGAGGTCATGCGATTCGTCAATCCAGCCGGCAGCCTCTTCCAATTCCTCGGTGGTGTAGTGTTCTAAGACTTCGTCGCCATAGAGCCCTTCGGCGTGCATGGAGCGCAGTTTTTCCGAAAAACGAAGAGGACGGGGCTGATCGATGCCGGGAACTTTTCCTTCCGTGATGCGCTTTTCCCAGGTTTTTTCCAGGCGTTGATGGTACTGAATGCCATAGAAGCGCGCAGCGATGAATTCCCAACGGGTAGCCTCTTCATCCGTCAGCTCGATAGCGGCGTGAATTAAGGCCTCCATGCGTTCGGCCACGCTTTTTCCTTCTTTATAAAAACTTTCAAACTTATAGAGTAGATGACGCAGGTCATAAACGTCTTCACGAAAAGCGTCTTCAATAGTTAACAGAACATCATGCAATTTCGGAACTTCCGGAAAATAGCCTTCTATGCGGGAACGAATCATGCGTTTTTTGCGACGTTCCTCCCGATAGAGAATATAGCTTTTGGCGACTTCGTAATGATCCGCCTCCATTAATTGTAATTCTACGCGATCCTGAATGGCTTCCACAGATAATTCATGGGCATCGGAGAAACGCTCTTCCACACGATCGATGAGCGCGCTAAGCGCTTCCGCCGAAATGGGCTTGTTTACCTGCGCAAAAGCTTTCGCCATTGCCTGTTCAATCTTTTTTCTTTCGTACGGCACAATGCGGCCGTCCCGTTTTACGACTTGCATGGATAGTCCTTCCTTGTTCCTCGTTTGTCGGCAAAAGGTCATCTTTTCCCATTTTCTCGCTCGGTTCACACCGAGGGGGATCGTTCTTATTCTACGATATATAGATTTTCTTGCCAAGGTAGAAAACAAGATATGGTGGAAACTTGAGAAAAGAAGAAAACAAAAAAGCCTTGAAGAAGCGCGTTTCCCACCACTGCCTCGTTTAGAAGAGATTTTGTCCTTAAATCTGCAGAAAAAGGATAGGTCAACGTTCGCTAAAAATTGGTTTTGCTCTATTGAGTAATTCACAACACTTGTTATGATTGTTATATAAAAGGCAAAATCAAAACGCAGGTTGATCGAAACTCTTTTATATAAGTACAGTTAAGCGGTGGAAAAAATATATTTTGAAAGGTAATCCTATGTTAAATGCATTCAAAAAATTGTTGTCCTTTAATGATTGTAGGTGGACGTTCGGATATGTTTTTTTCAGTGTATGCAATGTCTTTGTTCTTCTGATCAATCCTTATCTTTCACAAAATTTTATCGATGCTATTGTCTCTTCTTCGTCAGATCAAGCCTTTTTCTTAGCTCAACTTCTTTTCGTCTTTTTTGTTCTCGGTCAATTCATAGGATTTGCACAAGATTATGCAAAGGGGATGAGTGAGAGGTCAAATTGGGAAAAGACGATCAAGCAAGCCGATCTTAATGCCGTAGGGTATGATCCGAAAAAGGTACATCTGACAGCCGGAGAAGTACATCAGCAACTCGGACAAGTTTATGAGATGGTTAAGGACTATTATATGGTTGCCCCCGTCGATTTGCTTATATGTCTTGTACAAGAAATTGCCATCTTGGTTTTCTTGGCGCAAGTTTCCTTTGTACATGCTGTTTGTGTAGGTGTGTTAACTCCTTTATTTTTGCTTATTTCGAATAGATATGGTAATCGGCTCGCGGCTTTTAACAATCAATCTTTGCATGACATGAAGGAAACCCGACAGCTCGTCGCTGACAAAACAGGTTTTTCCTTAAGTGATAGAAGTCATCAACAATCTTTTTTCAATCCCCTGAAAGGATATTTAGACAAATATCTACAGAGCAAAAAGCAAGCGATTTTAGTGAACTCAATCTTTACGAATATTTTTTCTTACGCCTTTCTAAACATCATTATTCTATTTTCATTACTTCTTTCTGGCTATTTTGTACTTCAGGGAAAAATGACATTAGGAACTCTATATGCTATTACTCTTTATGTTTCACGGTTTTGGTCTCCGATGGAAAACATTCTCGAATTATGGCGTGACTATGTTGAAAAAAAAGATATCATAAAGGATTTTTATACATACCTATCACCACCGAAAATGGAACGAATCACCAAGACAGTTTCATCAATACAACTTATTAATTATGTCACCTTAAACGAATGTGGAAACCCTCTTCATCAGCCTTTAAGCGTTACTTTTACCACAGGTAATTTTTATGTACTTACCGGTGAAAATGGAAGTGGAAAAACAAGTTTATTGTTGGCAATGCAAGGCTTCAGCAACCGATTTCAGGGTGAAATTATTCCCAATCATCAAGCACTCAATACTTCCTATCTCTACTCTCCCGCTGAGCCCTATGACAGTCAGTATTTCGAAAATAAAGTTGTGCAAAATCCATCGATGGGGCAAAAGAAAATGGCTCAATTAAAGAGAGACTGCATGGAAACGAAAGAAGTTTATTTCTTCGATGAACCAACGAATTATCTTGATTCCGAGAGGAAGAAGCAAGCGATACGAATGATTCAATCCTTAAAACGCGAAGATCGAATAATTCTTGTAGTCACCCATGAAAAATCGTTAATCCAGCAAGCAGATGTCGTCATCTCCTTGAAACAATAAAGACGAAGATCAAATAAATTCTGTCAAGGGGATGCGTAACGGGCGGTCACCCCATGGACTCTATGCAAGAGATACTTTTTTGTCCTGTTCCGTGAAAGGGGAATAAGTATCGTATACTATAAGGCAAAACAAAGACCTACGGCGTAGGAAGCTGGTGATGCGCTTTCGAGCGGGATGATGACGGACTTTTTCGTCGGAAAAACGCAGTGAAAGCGAGAAGATGCGTCGAAAGGAACAGTGACATGGACGAAATACGACAAGCAACGTTGCAGGATTTGCCCATTGTGATGAAATTGCTGGCAATGGGTCGTGCACGGATGCGTGCGGAAGGCAACCAAATGCAGTGGCCGGAGGGAGAACCCTCCGAAGAGAAAATTCGTCGGGATATGCAAGCGTATCGCAGCTTTTTGCGTCTGGTGGATGGCGAAGCCGTCGGTACATTTTGCCTGTTAGAAACACCGGATCCGAATTATGCAAAAATCGATGGACAATGGCAAAACGACGCGCCCTATTTTACCTTGCATCGGGTCGCGGGAGATCCGGCTGTACCGGGGCTGGCTCGAGCCATGTTTCGTTTTGCAGAAGGGCGCGCCCGTGAAAGTGGTGTGTACAACTTGCGTATTGATACGCACAGGGACAACGTGGGGATGCAGCGCGTGCTAAAGAAAGCGAGCTTTGTCTATTGCGGCGTGATTCGCTTGGAGAATGGAGATCCGCGCGAAGCCTTTCAAAAGATAATGAACGAGTAAGAAAAAGCGAGAGAGCATGGAACAAAAAAAACAAAAACGATGGACATTTTTAGAACTGAATATGCTGCGTACCATTTTTGGTTTGGCGTGGCCGTCGATTTTGGAGAACTTAGCGACGACGATTACGAATATCATCGATACGGTGATGGTATCGCCTCTGGGCGCAGCAGCGGTGGCTGCGGTGGGTATTACCATCCAACCTATTTTCCTTTTTTTATCACCGATTATTGCCATGTATATTGCGGTAGCGGCGATTGTTGCGCGAAGAAAAGGCGAAGGAAAACGCGCCGAAGCAAACCAGACGGTAATGACGGTGTTGTTGGTTTCGCTGGTTATCTACCTCTTTATCGCAATAGTGATCAATCTTTTTTACGATCCCCTTTTGCGCTTTATGGGCTCCAATCCCGATATTCATGAAGATGCTGCGCGTTATCTGCGGATTCTTCTTACCGGGTCGATTTTTAACATCGCGACCATGATTATTAATGCCGGTCACAGTGGATCGGGTAACACGCGCGTCGCTTTTGTTTCTAACCTCACCGCGAGCGTAGTGAATATTACCTGTAATTATTTGCTTATTGAAGGACATCTTGGGTTTCCGGCGTTGGGCGTAACGGGCGCAGCTATTGCTTCGGTGGGCGGACAGGCATGCGGTTTGGTCGTCAGTATTACCTCGCTTTTTAAGCACGACAGTTTCATTCAGATACGGTATTGCGTACAAAAGAAGGTGCGTCCGGCTTGGGACGCACTCAAGGTTGTCGCCTCGCTTACCGTGAATATTTTTATTGAAAACCTGTTGATGCGTGTTGGGTTTATGGTCACGGCGATGCAGGCGGCAAGTCTTGGGACGGAGGTTTTCGCGACGCATAATGTGGGCATGAACCTTTTGAACTTTGGTTTTTCCCTTGCGAGCGGAATGCAGACGGCTGCCGTGGCATCAACCGGTTCGGCGCTGGGTGCTGGAAACAAAAAGAAGGCCATGGATTACGGCTACACCTGTCTTTCTATAGGAACGCTTCTGTCGGTGTTGTGGTTTATCATCTTGTTCTTTTTCGGCGGCGCGTTTTTCCGCATCACGTTTTCCGAGGCGAGTTTTATCCTCCGCGGCATTCGCATTTCTCGCTACGTCATGTTTATTGTGCTCTTCCAAATTATTTCCATCGTTTGTGCCGGAGCGCTGCGTGCTGCAGGAGACGTGCGATATACGTTACTGGTTTCCACGATTACGATTACCGTAATTCGTTCCGCGGTTACCATCCTTTTGGTTCAGTTTTGCAATATGGGTATTGACGGAATCTGGTTGGGCATTCTCGCCCATCAGTTTACGAGTGCCATCTTGATGTTGGCGCGCTTCCGTCGGGGGAAATGGGTGGAATTGAAGATTTGATGCAAGAGAAAGGAAAGCACATGAAAATTATCGAACGACTTGGCGAATTTTATCTCGGTCAGCATGTGGATGCCCGGACAGGGGACAAGCAGGATATCCCCTTTCTCTATGCATCTTCTGACCTGACCACGCATGCGGTGCTGGTTGGCATGACCGGCAGCGGTAAGACGGGTTTGGGCATCGATGTCTTGGAGGAAGCGATTGTGGATGGCTTGCCTGCCATGGTCATTGATCCAAAGGGGGACATGGCGAACCTCTTATTGGCGTTTCCTTCTATACAGGGAGAGCAACTTTTGCCCTGGATTTCGCCGCAAGCGGCAGAACAGGCAGGACTATCCGCTGAAGCGTATGCCGAAGAGGAGGCGAAGCGCTGGCAGGAAGGAAGAAAGGCTTTCGGTATGAATGAAGAGCGAATAGCCCTTCTTTCGCAGGCGGATATTACCGTGTATACGCCGGGGTCGCGTATGGGCGAACCGCTTTCCGTGATGGATTTCGGACAGCTTCCTCCGCAGACCATCTTGGCAGAAGAGGAGAGTTTTACGGGCTACGTGTCTTCCACCGCTGCCGGACTTTTGGCACTTGTCGATGTCGATGCGGATCCGCTGACCAGCAAGGCGCATCTGTTGCTCAGTACGATATTATCTGCACGATGGAAGGCGGGACAATCGTTGGATATGCCGACGTTGATCGGCGCAATTCAGCAGCCGAATTTGGAGAAAATAGGCGTTATGCCACTGGAGGCGTTTTATCCCGAAAAAGAGCGGATGGCACTGGCGATGCGTTTTAATCAGTTATTCGCTTCACCCCAGTTTTCGGCTTGGCAGGAAGGGACGGCGCCTGATCCGCAGCGTTTGCTCTATACGCCGGAAGGCAAGCCGCGTGTAGCCATTCTTTCCTTGGCACATTTGAATGACCACGAGCGGATGTTTGTGGTGACGCTTATGCTGAATCAGATGGTGGGGTGGATGCGTCGTCAAAGCGGACAGTCCGCCCTACGTACACTTCTTTACATGGATGAAGTACAGGGCTATTTTCCACCGGTAGCCAATCCTGCTTCGAAAGCCCCCATGATGACGCTGCTTAAGCAGGCGCGCGCGTTTGGACTGGGCATCGTTTTAGCCACGCAAAATCCGGCGGATTTAGATTACAAAGGATTGTCCAACATCGGCACTTGGTTCATCGGACATTTGCAGACACAGCAGGATCGTGACCGCCTTTTGGACGGGATGGATGCGGATGGTACGCTTGCTCAAAATCGCAGCGAATTGAACGCACTGCTTTCTCGTTTACCGAAACGGACGTTCTATGTACATAATATTCATGCACGTGAGGATGCGTTATTTTCCACACGCTGGACCATGTCCTATCTGGCAGGCCCGCTGACGGGAACACAGCTTAAAGCCTTAACCAAAGGGACGATGGAAAGAACCGTTATTCGCGAGGAAGACAAGGGTACGGTTTTTTCGGATGCGCCAATTCCGTCTATTGCGGATATCCCGGCGGAAAAAGATTCCGCCATTCCAACTGCGGCAGAGACAAGCGTCATCTCTTCTTCGTCCAGCGCAAGTGCTGTTTCTCCTACGGATGATGTAAGCCCGGTTCCTCCGCTTCTGCCGAAAGGAATTACCGCATATTATCATCCGGCTTCCGCACCGACGCTGTACACGGCGCACCTTTGCGGAAGCGCAAATATCTTTTATGAAGACGAAAAGGCGGGCATTGCTACCGAGAAGGCGTGTCTTTATCTCACGACGATTCCTGAACCGCCTCGCAGCGCCGATTGGGAGAATGCGCAAAAGGAGGATCCGGCAGCGTTTACTTTACAGGCAGAGGCTCCGCAGGGCGCTTCTTTCCTGCCGTTTTCGTTTGATGCCTTGCGAGGCGATACGGTAAAAAATGCAAAAGCCTCTTTCAAGAATTATCTCTATGCCAATGAGCGACTGCGTGTATCCCGGCATCCCCAGACCGGAATTTATGGTCGTCCCGGCGAAGACGAGTCTTTTGCGATTCGTGTGGATGGCGCATTGCGCGATGCTCGCGATCAGGAAATGCAGAAAATCAAGGAAAAATACCAACGCAAATTGGATACGATGCAGGAACGTATCCGAAAAGCGGAGTTAGCTGTGCAGCGAGAAGAAACACAGGCGGAAGCGGCGAAGCAGAATACGATGGTTAGTGTTGGTTCAGCGCTTTTAGGCGGACTTTTCGGACGAAAGAAAATCAGTTCGTCGCTGGTAACTCGTGTAGGCAGTTCGGCACGCTCGTTCAGCCGTCAACGTGCGCAGGAGGAGGATATTCGACGCGCAGAGGCGAATGTCGAGGCGTATCAACAGGAATTTAAGCGTCTGGAAGAGTCGCTTGCCGCGGAGCTGGAACAGGTGAGTGAACGGTTTTCCACGGCGCGTGATGCGGTCGAAGAGGTAGAAATTAAACCGAAAAAAACCAATATTCAAGTGCAGGATATTTTTCTGGTGTGGATGCCGGATGAGCAGTAACGAGAAGGCAACCGTAGAAAAGAGGAAGTTATGAAGTTTTCCCAGCGAAGTGAAACATTGAAGGCCTCCCCTATCCGCAAATTTTCGGATGCGGTAACTCGCGTGGAGGCTTCGGGTATTGAAGTGATTCCGATGAATATCGGTCAACCGGATATTCCGACACCGCCGGATTTTTTAGAGGCAGTGCGTCACTATGATGTGGATGTTTTGGCATATCAAAATTCGCGCGGTATGAAGCGCACGTTAGAAACCATGCAGCTCTATCTGCACAATTATGGGCTGGAATTTGCCTTGGATGAAATCTGCATTACCAATGGAGCGAGTGAGGGATTGAATTTTGCTCTTTCGCTTACCTGTGATGCCGGAGATGCCATTTTAGCGATGGAGCCTTTTTACACGAATTACAACAGCATCGCGCAGGTGCAGGGCGTTGGCATTGTGGCAGCAACGACCTATGCTAAAGACGGCTTCCGTGTTCCCTCGCTTGCCGAATGGGATCGTGTCATTTCGGCATCAGGCAAGGCGGATCGCTTGAAAGCGCTTATTCTTTCTTCGCCTGCGAATCCCACCGGAAGGGTGTATACGGATGAAGAAATGCGAATTTTGGTGGACCTCGTTCAAAAATACGATTTATGGTTGATTGCTGATGAAGTCTATCGTGAGTTTAATTATACGTCCCGCCCCTTCCATTCCTTTGCGGAATACGAAGAAATCAAAGATCGTGTGATTTTAGTGGACAGTATTTCCAAGAAATACTCCGCCTGTGGGGCGCGCATCGGTTCGTTGGCATCCAAAAACAGAGATTTCAATGAGAAGGCGCTTCGCCTCTGCCAGACGCGCCTTTGTGTTTCGACCCTCGACCAAATCGGCGCTGGCGCGATGGATATTGTGGATGATGCCTATGTAGAGGACAATCGCCGTACCTATCGTCATCGTCGGGATGCTCTGCAAAAACGTCTTGAACAGATGGATGGGATTATCGCACCGGTACCGGAAGGCGCCTTTTATCTCATCATCAAGTTGCCGGTGGATAATGCAGAAGACTTTGTGCGCTGGATGCTGGAGAATGTGCGCGTCAATGGCAAAACGGTTCTCATGACACCTGCCGAATCGTTTTATGCCACGCCGGGTTTAGGAAAAGACGAGGTTCGTCTTTCCTATTGCGTCAAAACGGAACGTCTTCTTGAAGCGATGGATATTTTGGAAATTGCGTTGAAGGACTATCCCGGCACATGTAAACAAGGTGCATAGCGAATTGCAGGGCAGCACAAGGTTTTTAAGCGTATGGAAGAATTTCGAAGAGGAAGCGACAGGGCGACCGTCGCTTCTTTTTTCTTGTAGACGCAGGATGGTGGACGATGTGGCCGGAGTGGAGAATACAGAGGGAAGGTAAACATACCAAGAAAGGAAATGCTGATCAAGAGAAATTAATAATCGAGTGAAAGCATCGCGCAAGGAAAATGCTGACCAAGCGACAAAAACGAACACGACCCTGGTAGTCTATAGAATATTGGATTTGCCAGGGGTGAAAAATCCGGGTGTGCCCCTGGTAAATGGCGAAAAGTGTCGATAGCCAGGGTCGGAAATGCCTCATGCGCCCCTGGCAAAAGGCAAAAAAACGGATTTGCCAGGGTCAGAAATCGGCAAACACCCCTGGCAAATGGCGAAAAATGTCGATAGCCAGGGTCGTCTCGCCCGAAAACACCCCTGGCAAACGATAAATAAATGCATTTGCCAGGGTCAAGAATCAGAAAACACCCCTGGCAAATGGAAAAAAGTGTCGATAGCCAGGGTCGTTTCGCTCGAAATCGCCCCTGGCAAAAGGCAAAAAAACGCATTTGCCAGGGTCAAGAAGGGTCAAAAACGCTGAATGGCACTTTCGATGAGGTTTTCCATAATGAGCGCCGCTATAAACACCAGTGGCGGCGCGGTGAAATAAGGAACGCCGCCGAGGGCGGCGTTTTGAAATCGCCGACCGCAGGTCGGCACCGCTTTTCTTTAGCGTTCATTAAGGGTAGGCATCATTCGCAGATAACGATATGTGTGGATTCAAAGCCCTATGCATATACAAGGCGTTTCCGGCATCGATCTTAATGATTAATTAAGAAGTTCACGCAATATGCATTCTTGAGCACGATAGAATAAGATAAAGGTAAAGGAGGGGAAGATGAGCGAACAAAGACTTCACATTCTCGTCTGTGACGACGATTTTGAAATTGTACAGGCGATACAAATTTATCTTGAACGTGCCGGCTATACGGTGCATCACGCCTACAATGGCAAACAGGCGTTGGAAGTCTTGGAGAAACAGCCCATTCATCTCGTTTTACTTGATATCATGATGCCTTTGATGGATGGCATGGAAGCGTTGACGCATATTCGGGAAAGTCGATCACTTCCGGTCATTCTGGTATCCGCCAAAGGAGAAAGCAGCGATAAGATAGATGGTCTGCTGGGCGGAGCGGACGATTACATCACGAAACCCTTTAATGCGAAAGAATTGGTTGCGCGAGTGAAAAGTCAGCTTCGCCGCTACACGCAATTTCGCCCGTATGATCCGCGAGAGGATGTCGAGGGCGTAGTGCTTCGCCAAGGAACACTAATTCTTAATCGCCGCAATCAAAGCGTCGAGGTAGATGGAACACCACGTTCACTGACCCCGTTAGAATTTTCTATTCTTTGGCTTCTGATGGAACATCCGGGCAGAGTGTATTCCAGCGAAGAAATCTATGAAGCCGTTTGGCAGGAAGACTCCGCCGGTTCGGTAGCCACGGTCGCCGTTCATATCCGCCATATTCGCGAAAAAATAGAGATTAATCCACGCGAACCCCGTTATTTGAAAGTAATCTGGGGAAGAGGATATCGCATGGAACCACAGTCGGATCCAAAGCAGACTTTGCAAAGAGAAGCGTTGGAGAAAGCAGATCACCCCTTGTATAGCCATGAGCAGCCGATACATCCGTCCATTTCACAAGAGGCAAGGGAGACCGATGCAGAAACAGAAGAAATCGGGAAAGGAGGACAGCATGAATAAGCACATCCAAAACGCGATGAAACGGATGAAGGAGGGGCTTTCTGCCTTGCATACAAAAGGAGAAGCGGGACGAGAGGAACAAACGACTTCCCCAACGCCCAACGATGAGCAACTGAAAGTTCGACATCGTCGGGTATGGCCCTACTTGACACTGAATGTTCTTGCTGCCGTGGTGTTCGGTCTTTCTCTTTATGTACTGGCACAATTGCAAACCGAACATTTGAATGATTGGTCACGGGAAGGAAATGCGACGAGAGGTTTTGCGTACACGTTTCTTGATGAGGCGCGTAGTCTTGTCAACCACACGTTGATATCGCAGAGCCAAGCTGAGCTTTCTCAGTTACCGGAGGATACTCCTCTACCGCATACCTTTGGTTCTTGGTCTGCCATCCGTCAGTTGGACTACATGGCGACTATTTCGACAAAGAGTACTCCGACGGAGAAGTTGGAAACAGCAAAGACGTATATCCGTGAAAACGGGAAAGCGGAAGGGGACGCATATCCGCAAGCACCCACCATTTTCTACACCAAAGCGGATTTACAGAAGTGGATGAAAGAAGGGATAAGAACTGCGCCGAAAGATGTAGAACTGCGCTTTGGTAAGCATACAGACTTTCGTTTTGCTTCGTCAGAGTCGCCGAATTCCACGTCGTCGGCTTCTGCGCACGAGTCGTATGCACAAGCAACAGAGGGAGTAGACAAGGCACCATCTGTCGCGCCGGAGGAAGGCGAATGGTCATCGAAAGAAGAAGGCGAATGGACAGAGGATATTATTCATCAGGCGAAAGAAGTCGTCAAACCGTTGTCCGCCGATTCCCTTCTTGCCGCTGCGCAAGGGAATTTGGAATGGTATCGTGAGTCGTTGAATCAGCTGGAGATAACGTTAAATTTTCTGAAGATAGATGCGCGCACGCGCCAGTATGAAGAGAAACCGAGCAATTTGGAATATACGATTTCTATCTTGGACGGAACGAAAAAATTCACCAATGCGATGCGGTCAAAAAGCAAAACGCCGGCATGGAGTGCCCCGATAACGGTGGAGAACGGCTATTGCACCGTCGGAACAGGACTGTGGAACGATACGCTGATAAACGGAGTTCCGCCGATTAACGTCCTTTTGGCGCAGGATGAAAGCCTGAATGAACCGAGCATGAAAGTGACGCTGCGAGTGGATACGACCATGCAAGAAGAGGATTCGTTGCAGTTGTACTTGCAGACTTTTCCCGTAGCACAGAAAGTTTCCAAACTGAGCGTTTTAGCGGCGATCGTTTCCGGTGTTTTGTGGCTGGTGACGCTTTGTGTAACTCTCGTACGCACAACAAACGCACATATACCGTTTCTGCGCAAAGTGGAAGGCGCTATTCCTTTGGAATTGGTGCTTATGGCGTGCGTTCTGTTTCTTTGGTTCGTGTTCGCTATGGCGATAGAGCTACTGAATGTTCTTGATGGGCAAGCCATGACCCTCTTGCGTGACCCCATGCACAACCCGTATTGGCTTCTTCTCATTCCGTGCTTGATTGTGTTCGATCTCGTCGGTTGGCTGTTGTTATCCATGCTCTTCCGAAAAGCTCGTCAGGGACGATTTTTCCGCGGGAGTATTCTCTGGACGATTGGGCAAGCATTGCATACACTTTACCGCTCTTATCAAGAGGGGAAGAAGGCAAAGCATCGCGTGCTGGTGAAAGTTTTGCTATTTTATGTTGGCGTGTGTGGCACGGTCTTTTTATATGCGTTGCTTTCTTGGGATTTGCTTTGGGGATTGTTACTATTGACGGCCGCAGCAGTTCCTATCGTTTTTGCCCTACGGCAGGATCGGGATGACGCCCGTATTATTTCTTCCATGCAGCGTATTGCGGACGGCGACTGGCATGAACGTTTGGAAGAAGAGTCTTTTTATGGAGCACATCGCCGGATGGCAAGTGAAATCAACCGATTTGATCAGAGCTTGCAACATGCCGTGGAGAAAAGTCTGAAAAATGAACGGATGCAGACAGAATTGATTACCAATGTGTCACATGATCTGCGCACGCCCCTTACCTCCATTATTAACTATGTGGATCTTTTGCGCAGTCCCGACGCGACCGAGGAAGAACGCGCGCAGTATCTCGACGTGCTGGCAAAGAAGGCGCAACGCCTGAAAATTCTGATGAATGATCTTATCGATGTGTCAAAAGCAACGAGTGGCGCAGTGCAGTTGAATATGGAAGAGATTGATTATGCGGAAGTCGTTCGCCAAAGTCTGGCAGAAGCAGATTCCGGCTGGAAAAAGAATGCGCTTATGCCGGTGGTCGATCTTCCCGATGAGCCCTTATTTATCGAGGCGGATGGACAAAAACTTTCGCGTGTTTTGGAGAATCTCTTTAGCAATGCGCAAAAATACAGTCAGGAAGGCACCCGTGTGTATATTCAGCTGCAGCAGCAGGAAAATCATGCTGTCTTTACGATGAAAAACACCTCGCGCTATGAATTGAATATTCCGGCAGAGGAGCTTTTGGAACGCTTCAATCGTTCGGACAAGTCCCGTACAACCGAAGGAAGCGGTCTTGGTCTGTCTATTGCCGAGCAGCTGGCAAAACGCATGGGAGGAAGTCTTACCCTCGATATTGATGGCGACCTCTTTAAGGCAAGCGTAGCGTTTCCGCACCACATCCTCTAAAAATAAAGAGAAAAAACATGATATCATGGAAAAAAACTTTCGATAGAGAAGCGACTTCTCGCAGCGAAGTATCGAAAGATGAGTTGAGGGGATAGAAATGATTGATGTCTGTTTATTGGGCACGGGCGGTATGATGCCTTTACCGGGACGCCACTTGACGGCGCTTCTGGTACGCCATCAGGGACATTCCGTGCTGATTGATTGCGGAGAAGGAACGCAGGTCGCCATCCGTCGATACGGATGGTCGATGCACTCCATTGACGCCATCTTGTTTACCCACGTGCATGGAGACCATGTTGCCGGCATCAGTGGGCTGCTCTCTTCCATGAATACCGAAGGACGTCGGGAACCGGTGCATATTTATGGTCCGGATGCGGTAGAAGAAGTAGTTGCCAATCTTTGCGTTGTGGTTGGCGTTAATTTTGACGTGCACTTTCATCGCTTGGGAAAGGCGCCGTTTTCGGTTGGCGCATTACAGGTTACGCCTTTTCCGGTACGACACAATATTGTTTGCTACGGGTACCGTCTCGATCTCTTCCGCCGTCCAAAGTTCTTGCCGGAAAAAGCGAAGGCCTTGGAGATTCCGGTTATGGATTGGCGGAAATTGCAGGCAGGAGAGAGTGTCTTAGTCGGATTACGCCGGATTCATCCCGAAGAGGTTAGCGGACCGGCGCGTCGGGGGTTATCGGTCGTGTATTCTACCGACACGCGTCCGTGCGCGACCTTGGAGCGGGCAGCAAAGGATTGTGATCTGTTGATTACGGAGGGAATTTACGGCGATCGGGAAAAGACCAAGGGCGCAGAAGAAAAATGTCACATGACGGCGTGGGAAGCCGCAGAACTCGCCGCGCGTGCCGGCGCAAAGGAAACGTGGCTCACGCATTACAGCCCGTCGTTTCGCAATCCGGCGCAATATGCAGACGAGATGGCGAGGAAGAATGCCTCCGTGCGCTTCGCCTCCGATGGTTGGAAGCGCATACTGGATTTCGAGGAAGATTGATTTTCATGTCGTGTGTTATTTCTGTTGTTTTATCTCGGCTTTTCCTAAGCACCAGGGAGAGTGCGTAAAATGCGGTGAGGCAGAAACAGACAATACACAACACGATGTGAAGCGGTAGCGATATTCCACGAAGCGCATGCGGAATACTCGATACCAAAGTAGGAACACCAAGAGAAAACGTCCATGCTATGCTCCTTTCATGGAGGACAAAGCATGAACGTTTTTTTTATTTCCATGGGATGGCTGTTGCCGGCGCTCATCGCGATGGGTGTGTGGGACGAGCGGTATCGGCGCATTCCCAACCGTGTTTTACTGGTGTTGTTGCTGCTCTATTTGGCGGCTTGGCCCGTTCTGGCGTATACGTTGGACAATGTTTCTATAGATGACTATCTGCCACTTTTTTTCAAGCGCCTTGCGGAAGCGGGCGGGGTGCTTCTTGTTTCCGGACTTTTTTCTCTTTGGCGACCGGAAAGTCTGGGGATGGGAGACTGCAAACTGATGGCGGTCGTTGTACTCTATCTCGGTTTCATGGAAGGCATCACGTTACTTTGGCTGGCGTTATTTCTCACCGGATTGCGCGGTCTCGTTCAACGAATCGGACAAAAGGAAAAAAAGATTCGGACATTGGCCTTTGCTCCGCAAGTTGCCGCAGCCGGTATTCTATACTGTCTTCTCCATTTGGCATGGAAGATACCATAGAAATGGGAATTTAACAGAATTGAATGGAATCGAACAGAGAAACAGGTGTCTCTCTCGATTGTCCCCCTATATTCCTATACAACATGAATATGTCTTGCGCTATGATTTGCATTGCGTGCGAACCAAAAACATGACACAATAGTTGCGTATAGTAACGCAAACTAAGGAGGCATTATGATCGAACTGCAAGGCATTACGAAAACATTCGGCGACAAAACCGCCGTTGAACATCTTTCTCTGACATTGGAACCCGGTACCATTACCGGTTTTATCGGCCCGAACGGTGCCGGAAAAACGACCACCATCCGGATGCTTTGCGGCATTCTCCGTCCCGATGAAGGCAAAATCACCATTAACGGCATTGATCTGCAGAAGGATCCGATCAAGGCGAAAGAACAGTTTGCGTATGTTTCAGATGACCCGAATCTATTTACCGCACTTAAAGGAACGGAATACATTAATTTTATATGCGATATCTATCGCGTACCGAAAGAAGAACGTGAAGGACGTCTTCTGGAGCTGTTGGATACGTTTGAAATGCGTGAAGCGATTGGCGATCGCATCTCTTCGTATTCCCACGGTATGCAACAGAAGATTCATATTATTGCGGCGTTAATGCACGAACCGAACATCTGGATTATGGATGAACCCATGACGGGACTGGATCCGCAAGCCTCCTTTCTCTTGAAAAAACGTATGAAGGAACATGCGGCGAAGGGAAATGTCGTGTTGTTTTCCACACATGTCCTGGAAGTGGCGGAGAAACTCTGTGATCGCATTGCCATCATCAATAAAGGGCAGATAAAATACACGGGAACACTCGAAAACCTGCAACAGCAGTATCCGAATCTGACGCTGGAACAAATCTTCCTGCGCGTGACGGAATCCCGTGTTTTGGCAGAAGATGGTCAAGATGCGCAAGACGGTGGAAATCATGCGACGGGGCAAGATGCACAGAACGAACAGGAACCGCAGGAAGGACAGGAAGCATGAGCCGTTTTTGGAGTCTGGTAAAAATCAACGTCATCCTGTCGCTTAACCGCAGCGGCCAGACACTCAACCGCAACAAAAAATCGAAAAGCAACGGCTTGTTAGGAACGATTGCGATCTTCCTTCTCGCTGGCGTAGCGTTCTTTTTTGTCGGTCTCTCGATGGCAAAAGAATATGCGCAACAGGGGCTGATGGCGCCGTATTTCGCTTATGGTTGTGTGATGGGTCTCGCGATGACGACGGCGGTAATCTTTTCTTTTGCCTCCTCAACGCTATTTTATTCGTCGGATGCGCAGGTTTATTTAGCCATGCCTTTATCACCAAGAGAGATTTTAGGCGCTAAGCTCGTCAGTCTCTTGTTGCAATCCTATTTGATGCAACTGCTCGTCTTTTTGCCGTTTGCTCTTGCCGGCATTATTACGGCATTTTCTGTGCAAAGCCTTTTAGCATGGACACTTGTCTTCTTTTTGTTGCCCGTTGTTCCGGTGTGTCTGGTGACCGTTGTCCTACTGCTGCTTTTACAAGTTGCTCCTTTTTTACGGAACGAAAAACGCTTGACGTTTTTTACCGGCATTATCACAATGATTGGTTCTATCGCAGTCTCTCTTTCCATGCAATTTTCTATGCGATTGGCGTATGTAGAAGGCATATCGCAGACGACACCGAAATGGCTTGATTTTCTCTTTCCCATCATCCGTTATGGACAGGATATGGCGTTTGGCGAAGCGCAAGCCGCTGTCGGTGCGTATGGCATGATGTTCCTGACCAGTGTTCTCTGGATGGGCGTGACGTTCGTACTGGCTACGAAATTGTACTTTCCCATTCTCCTTTCCTTGCGAGGAGCAGACCATGGCAAAGCGCTTTCTGCAGACGCTTTGCAAACCTCCACAAGAAAAGAACGTGGCGCATTGCTGAGCTTGGTTTCCCGTGAAGCCAAGGGTATTCTGCGTGTTCCTGTTTTTGTACTCAATGCGGTTATCATGCCCTATGTTATGATCGGGGTCATGGCAGGTGGTGGGATTGTCGGTTTTGCTCGCAGCGGACATTCTGCGGATTTGTCCATTCTCCGTGAGTTGTTTCTCGCCTTTGCCGATACGCCATCAACTGCCTTTAGTATTGGGATTATTGCCGGTCTGTCGATTGCTCTCTTTGGCACCATGGGAGCGCTTGTATCCACGACCATTTCGCGTGACGCGGCGCACTTGGATTTTCTTAAATCGATTCCGGTGCCGGCATTTACGCTTTTCATGGGCAAGTTCCTGGGCAGTGCAATCTTTGGGCTTGTGCCGATGGTCTTTTTGTGGGTTATCTGTTTTGCTCTGTTTCCGTTCGTACCGTTGGTGCATCTTACCCTGGTAATCGTGTCTCTTTTTGCCGGCTACGGAATGCTTATGTGGGATTTATGCCTCGACATCTATTCGCCAAAACTGAATTGGATGGATGAGTTAGCGGTAATGAAACAGAACAAAAATGTAGTCTTTTCCCAAATGAAGTCCTTTGCGTTGATGATGCTGGCGATTCCCTTAATAGCGACTGGTCATTTGCAGGCGGCAGGTGCGGTTTTTGTCGGATTTTATGTGCTCTCCGGCTTGATCTTGACGATGTGGATGAAAGGAAAAGCCGATAAGTGGCTTATGCGTATCGGCGAAGGAAAATAGGAAAAGCTATAGGAAAGGTTGACACACTAAAAACGAAAAGGGGAGGAGGGGAAGATGCTTTCGGTAATTATTCCTGCATATAATGAACAAGCAGGATTGGCAGTGACGTTTAAGACGCTGGAACAGGTGCTTGCTTCCTTGGATATGCCTTTCGAACTCATTTTCGTGGACGACGGATCCGTGGATAAGACGTGGGAGGTTATTCAGCATCTTCAACCCGTTGACGGAAACAATCGTGTTCACGGCATTCATTTCAGTCGCAATTTTGGGAAAGAAGCTGCCATTTTTGCCGGGCTTGAGGCGGCTAAAGGGGATTGCGTCGTGGTCATAGATGCCGATTTGCAGCATCCTCCCGAAAAAATAGTGGATATGGTTTCGCTATGGAAACAGGGCTATGAAGTCGTAGAAGGCGTAAAGGAAGATCGTGGAGAAGAGACCGGCGTGCACCGTGGCTTTTCCAAGCTCTTCTATCGCCTGATCAGCCGTTTTTCAGGTCTTGATATGGCGGATAGCTCCGATTTTAAGCTGTTGGATCGTAAGTTGGTCGATGCCCTGAATCGTATGCCGGAGCGAAACACCTTCTTTCGCGCGTTGTCTTTTTGGGCGGGCTATTCGCGTGCAACGGTGCGCTATCGTGTGCAGGATCGCCAATTCGGAAAATCGAAATGGTCGACATTTTCGCTTGTGCGCTATGCGATGCGAAACATTGCCTCGTTCTCCGTTCTTCCTATGCAGCTGGTTACTTTTATGGGGGCTGTTTTCTTTATTTTTGCCGGCATCCTCTCGATTATTGCTCTTGTCCAGAAGCTCTCCGGTCGGGCTCTGGGCGGCTTTACCACCGTCATTATTCTTCTGATGTTTACCGGCAGCATCATCATGTTCAGCCTCGGCATTATCGGCTTTTACATTGCCCAGATTGCCGAAGAGGTTAAGCGACGTCCGCGCTATTTGGTGTCGGAAGAGTATACGTCGGAAGAGTAAAAGCAGAGAAGGGTAGTGAAAGGTAAAATTTCGTGTTCCGGTGACAGTAAAGAATTTGTTGAAACTTTCAAAATTACAACATGTGATCTTGAAGAAAGAAAATGGTCGTGGGAAAAATGATGACATTACTCCAAAGCTGTTTTTAGATTTCGTCTTTGATACAAGACGCGCGAGATAATTACCGTATTCTTTTTTTCTTGCACAAAATAAAAGACCAGAAAATTATTACAAGGCATAACATGTAAGTTTCTCTTTTTCCAAAGAGATTCATCTACGAGTCGGTGTCGCATGGGAAATTCAGAAAGACTCTTTATCGCTTTTTCCAGCCGAGAGAGTTGTTCTTTTGCGTTTTTTGGCGCCAACAGGTGGAATGCGATATAGGCATAGATACCGCGCAAATCTTCTTGTGCTTCAAGTGAAACGGATATACAGTAACTCATAGGTCAAATTCCTGACGCAAAGAGTCAAAAACTTCTTCTGCCGGTTTTACATTACCGGAGAGAACAGACTGGTATCCTTTCTGTAATTCAGCGTCCAATTCACTTTTTGTCATGGTGTCTACAGCGAGGGGCTGTCTATAATTTAACTTTGCTTCAAAAGGAAGACCTTGTTGCAAAATTACTTGTTTGTAAAACATGGTAATGGCACTGGAAGGAGCGAGACCTATTGCATTTAAGACTTGTTCTGCCTGTTCTTTCAATTCCGGCTCCATTCGGGCGTATACGTTTGCTGTTTTTGCCATATTATCACCTCGTTTCAAAAGCGATTACACATCGATTGTACACTAATTGTACACACATTGACAAATATACTTCCGAAGATATCTATGTGATTTGGGCGTTTTTCTTATTGTAATTTGTACCCCTCCTTTACGCTTGCTCTTCCACGTCATCACAGGGCTACGGCTGTAATTACAAAAAAGGAAGCGACGGTTTCTTGTCGCTTCCTTTTTGATTTACAGGGCGTGTTGCTTTCTTCGTGTTACTTCAACACCGACTTTTCCCAGCAGTCCGGCTTTTCGTAACCCATCAGCTCCACAACGGTCGCGGCGATGTTGGCAAGACCGGCACGGTTGGATACGGATTCGTCGAGCACCACGTCGTTGTCGGGACTGACAACGAGGAAGGGAACGGGGTTCAGGGAATGCGAGGTTTTTGGCTCGACCGTGCCCGATTTGGTTTTCTGAAGCATATCATCGGAGTTGCCGTGATCGGCGGTGATAAGAACGGTATAGCCGTGCGCAAGTGCGACGGGCACAACGCGGGAAAGGGCGAGATCGACGCTTTCGATGGCGATTTCGGCTGAACGGAAAACGCCGGTATGCCCGACCATGTCGCCGTTGGCGTAATTGACACGCAAGAAACCGTACTGTTCGCTTTGTATGGCTTGCAGAAGCTGATCCGTCACTTCGGCGGACTTCATCCAGGGACGCTGGTCGAAAGGAACATTGTCGGAAGGCACTTCCACCCAGGTTTCCAGCGTTTCGGAAACTTTTTCGGAATTGTTGCCGTTCCAGAAATAGGTAACATGACCGAATTTTTGGGTCTCGGCACAGGCAAATTCGTTGATGCCCTGGGAAACAAGAAATTCCGTCAAGGTATTCGTGATTTTTGGCGGATTGACTAAATAGTGATGGGGAATGTGTAAATCGCCGTCGTATTCCAGCATTCCGGCATAATAGACCTTGGGACGGACACCGCGGTCAAAGGCGCTAAAGTCCTCGTCTTCAAACGCCATCGAGACCTCAATCGCACGGTCACCACGGAAATTGTAAAAAATCACGCTGTCGCCATCCTGCATGGCTCCGACGGGACGACCATTTTCGCCAATCACGAAGGCGGGAAGATTCTGATCCACCTCGCCCGTTTCTTCGCGCAGCGTGCGGTAGGCATCCAGGGCGGAAGGGAAGAGCCGACCATCTGCCGTTTTTCCATGTACTTGGGCATTCCATCCACGCTCTACCATGGACCAATCCGCTTTATAGCGATCCATGGTGGTGGTCATACGACCGCCGCCGCTGGCAATCGCTGCGTGAAACGTGTCATCCTGGAGCGTAGACAGGAAATTTTCCAGTTGGGTGAGATAGGTTTCGCCAGATGTCGGCGGCACATCACGACCATCTAACAGCGCGTGAATAAAGACACGCTGAACGCCGGCAGCCTTTGCGGCGGTAATCATCGCCATCAGGTGATCCATGTGGGAATGCACATTGCCATCGGAAAGAAGTCCGATGAAGTGCAATGCACCATCATGAGAAAGCGCATAATCAAGCGTTTCTTTCCATGTATCCGAGGCAAACAAGGAACCGTCGGCAATCGACTGGTTCACGAGCTTTGCCCCCTGCGCATAAATTTGTCCGCAGCCGATAGCATTGTGGCCGACCTCCGAATTGCCCATATCGTCATCGGTGGGAAGTCCGACGGCTACACCGTGCGCACGAAGCATAATCCAAGGATACGTTTCGCGCAGTTGATCCAACACGGGCGTGTTTGCGGCTTTTACCGCATCCCCTTCTTCTTTATCAATAGGACTGATGCCCACGCCGTCCATGACGATAAGCACCACTTTTTTCTTGGGTGATTCCATACGTTGTGGATTCCTTTCTCTCTGTATCGCCGCACCGCAACGCCAAAATGTAGCGTCTGCAGCGCAAAAACGCCGCGTCATAGCGCCAAAATGTTACACGCCACAGCACCAAATTATTGCGCCGCGTTGGCACGGCGCAGGACTTATTCGCCGATATGGGAATAGTAATGGACGTCGTCCGTGTCGGCGTGAGATGCCAGATTATCTGCCATGGCTTGTGCAAGCGCACGCAGTTGGTTTAGCTCTTCTTCCTTTGCGGCGCTCTTCGCTTCGACAACGGGTTCTACAAATTCAAACGGCTGTTTTTCCAGCCACGCCTGCATCTCTTTTACGGCACCACCGCTCCAGGAGTAGTTGCCGACGATGCCCATGGTTTTATTCTGCATTTTGTTTTCGGACAAAATATCCAACAAATTGCGCATGGGCAGGAAGAGCGCATTATTATACGTCGGTGCGCAGGTGATGAAACCGCGGTATTTCCATATTTCTGTGGAAATAATCGACGGATGTGTTTTGGTAACATCAAAGAGATGAATATTTTTTACGCCTGCTTCCGACAGGAAGCGCGCCAGCATATCTGCCATGTGTTCGGTGTTGCCATACATGGACCCGAAAGCAATGACGACACCATTCTGGGAACGGCAGTTGGCAAGATTCGAATAGAGCGAAACAATATGCTCCGGATGCGTGCGCCAAATGGGACCGTGGACGGGGCAGATCATGTTGATGGTCAGACCTTCTACCTTTTTCAATGCTTTTGCCGCCATGTGGGAATACTTGCCTACAATATTGGTGTAATAGCGGCAGGCTTCCGCATAGACGCTCTCGATATCGCCGATTTCATCGTCGAAAATCTTGCCATCCAAGGCACCGAAGCCGCCGAAGATGTCCTGCGAGAAGAGAATGCCGTCGGTCTCTTCGTAGCTGACCATGGATTCGGGCCAATGGGTCATGGGGGTCATGTGGAAAGTCAGCTTGTGTTTACCAAGGGAAAGCGAGTCGCCCTCGCCGACGATAATGGCGTTTTCTTCGTCGATATCGTAGAACTGGTTGAGCAGCGTGAAGGTTTTTTTGTTGCCTACGAGCGTAACGTCGGGATAATAGCGACGAACCAGCGGAATGGTCGAAGAATGATCCGGCTCGACGTGATGGATAACATAGTAATCCAGTGTGCGGTCGCCGAGGGCAGTGCGCACTTTGGTCATGAAGTCATCCGCTTGATGCGCATCCACCGAATCGAGCAGGGCGGTTTTTTCATCCTTTGCCAAATAGGCATTGTAGGCAACGCCTTTTGGTAAAGGCCATTGGTTTTCAAAAAGGACTTTAAGACGATCGTTCACGCCGACATGGGTCAGCCAGTCCGTAATGGGTGTACAATAGGTATTCATGAATCCTCCTGTAAGGCGTATCGTTTTTGCATTTCTTCTTTATTGTAGTGCATAAGCCGAGGAAGGGAAAGACTGTCGCGCAGGAGCGAGGAAAAGTGATAAATCGGGTAACAAATACACGCTGCAGGATGGCACTTTTTGCCTTACGGGTATATGATGAGCCCATACCATAGAGAGAAGAAAGAGGAACTATGCTTTATCATGCAGGATTAGATGTCGGATCGACCACGGTGAAGGTCGTCTGTCTCGACGAAGAGGATCGAATCTGTTTTTCGGTCTATCGCCGGCATAAAAGTGATGTTAAGCGGACGGTGGAGCAGGTCATGCAGGAACTTGTCGATACCATCGGAAATCAAGCGATACAGCTTGCCGTCACCGGTTCCGGAGGCATGTTTCTGGAGGATTACCTCCACATTCCCTTTGTACAGGAAGTGATTGCGGAAACCAAGGCGATTCGCATGCTTCTTCCCCATACGGAAGTGATTATTGAGTTGGGTGGGGAAGATTCTAAGATTACGTATCTTTCTGGCAGTGTAGAACAGCGCATGAATTCCATCTGCGCCGGCGGTACGGGTGCATTTATTGATCAGATGGCAAGCCTGTTGGATACCGATGCTTCCGGGCTGAATGCCATGGCGAGCGAGTACGAAAAAATCTATCCTATTGCGTCGCGCTGCGGCGTGTTTGCCAAGACGGATGTACAGGCGCTTCTCAATCAGGGCGCATCCCATGAAGACATTGCCATGAGCGTCTTCCAGTCCGTCGTTAACCAGACCATTTCTAATCTTGCCTGCGGTCGTCCCATTCGTGGCAACATCACCTTCTTGGGTGGACCTTTGCATTTTTTAGATCAGCTTCGTGTACGTTTTATCGAAACGCTTGGCAGTGAAAACAACACGTTTACTACGCCGGAGGACGGACAACTCTTCGTTGCCCGTGGAGCGGCGTTGCTTGCGCAAGAGGAAGCCGATGTCCAAGATTTGCAACGTATTGTGGATCGTTTTTCGTCGGGGAAAGAGCTCGTCACCGAAGAACGCAAGCTCATGGAACCGCTATTTATCTCTCCAGAAGAATACGAAGCCTTCCGTAAGGATCACGAGACGAATAAAGAAGTTTACGGGTCGCTTTCGGACTATCACGGGCCGACGTATTTGGGCATCGACTCCGGTTCCACTACCGCGAAGATGGTGCTTATCGGCAAAGAGAATCAAATTCTGTACACCCATTATTCATCCAACCGCGGACGTCCGTTGGAGCATATTATTGCGCATCTGCAAGAGATTTATGCGCAGCTGAATGACGATGCTTATATTGCCTGCTCCGGCATTACGGGCTATGGAGAGGACTTTATTCGCGCCGCGCTTTCGGTGGATACCGGAGAAGTTGAGACGATTGCCCACTATACCGCTGCGCAGTACTACGACCCGAATGTCGATTTCATTTTGGATATCGGCGGACAGGACATGAAAGCCATGCATATTTCGGATGGCGTGATCGATTCGATTCAGCTTAACGAAGCGTGTTCGTCCGGCTGTGGATCGTTTCTCTCGACCTTTTCCGCCTCGGCAGGCATGAATATAGAGGAGTTCCAACAGGCGGCACTGTTTGCCGAGAAGCCCGTGGACCTCGGCAGCCGCTGCACGGTATTCATGAACTCCAAGGTGAAGCAGGCGCAAAAAGAAGGCTCCGATGTGGGCGATATCGCCGCCGGACTCTGCTATTCTGTCATTAAAAATGCCATTCAAAAAGTCATTAAGGTGCGTGACCCGAAGTCTCTTGGTAAAAATTTAGTTGTGCAGGGCGGCACGTTCTACGGCGATGCCATCTTACGCGCCTTTGAAAAAGTGACCGGTCGTCATGCGACACGCCCTGCCATTGCAGGCTTGATGGGCGCGATGGGAATGGCGCTCATTGCCAAAAGCCGCTCCACCGGCAAGAGCACCATCAAGACGGTACAGGAGCTGGCGGATTTCACCTATACACAAAGGATGGCGCGCTGTGGGCGTTGCACCAACAACTGCGCACTCACCATCAATGTGTTTTCCGACGGTACGCGCTATATTTCCGGCAATCGTTGCGAGCGTGGAGCCGGCGTGGTACGCAAGGAAAAGGGGCTGCCGAATCTTTACCAATACAAATACAACCGGCTTTTTCACTATTACAGCAGCATCGGCGAGGAACAGGTCAAATTCCCGACTGTGGGCTTGCCGCGCGTGCTGAATATGTATGAAAATCTGCCTTTCTGGCATACCTTCTTCAGTCGATTGGGCTTTCCGGTTGTCTTATCCGACGAAAGCTCACGCGCCATGTACGACAAGGGGCTGGCATCCATTTCGTCCGAAACGGTGTGCTACCCTGCCAAACTTGTGCATGGTCATATTGAAGACTTAGTAGAAAAAGGGGTACGCCTGATTTTTTATCCGAGCGTATTTTATGAAACCAAGCAATTTGAAAAGGCAGAAAATCAGATAAATTGTCCGGTGGTGATCGGTTTTCCGGAAGTCATCAAAAATAACGTCTCTGCGCTGGAAGAAAAAGGGGTGACGTACCTGCATCCGTTCCTGTCTTTTGCGGAGGAACGAACGCTTACCGAGCGCCTGACGCAAATCTTTCGTCGATTTACCGTGGACGGAGAAGTCATGGAGATTTCTCCTGCTGCCATTCGTCGCGCCGTTGGTGCTGCGTGGGAAGAGCAAAAGAATTATCATCGCGATATTCGTCGCGAAGGACAAGCAGCGTTGGAATGGATGAACGAACATCACGCAAAGGGTATCGTTCTTGCCGGTCGCCCGTATCATGTGGACAAAGAGGTCAACCATGGTATTCCGGAACTCATTAACGGTATGGGACTGGCGGTGTTAAGTGAAGATAGCATTGCGATGAACCAGCAGGATGTCTCTGAGGAATTGCGCGTGCTGGATCAATGGGTGTACCATAGCCGGCTTTATCGTGCGGCAGAATTTGTGACAAAATATCCGGATTTGGAGCTGATTCAGCTTAATTCTTTTGGCTGCGGACTGGATGCCGTCACATCCGATCAAGTACAGGAGATTCTTGAAAGCAAGGGGAAGCTCTATACGCTGCTAAAGATTGATGAAGTGTCCAATCTCGGTGCGGTGAAAATTCGCATTCGATCCCTTTTGCAGGCGCTCTCCGACAAGCAAGGGGAAGAAAAGCGTGCATTAACCGCACCGAAAAGAAAGGATTCTTATGCGCCTGTGAAGGCTCCGTTTACCAAACGGATGAAAAAAGAGGGGTATACCATCTTGGTGCCGAACATGGCGCCGGACCATTTCGCCATTTTGGAACAAGCGCTGGCAGGAGAAGGCTATCATTTCGATTTTCTCACCCGAGTCGATCAGTCGGTGATTGACGCAGGCTTAAAATATGTCGATAACGACTCATGCTATCCGTCCATTACCGTGATTGGGCAAATGCTGGAAGCGCTGGAAAGCGGAAAATACGATCCGGATCGCACGGCGCTTTTGATGACGCAGACCGGTGGGGCGTGTCGTGCCTCGAACTATGTTGGCTATATTCGCAAAGGATTGGCGGACATGGGGTATCCGCAAGTTCCGGTCATTGCCCTTTCTGTACAGGGGATAGAAGTATCCGAAGGATTTTCTCTCCGTCCCTCGCTCATTAATAAAGCCGGTTATGCGCTGGTAGCAGGGGATCTCGTCATGCGATGCGCGAATGCGACACGGTCCTACGAGAAAAACGCGGGGCAGACCGACCGTCTGAAAGACCGATGGATCGCACGCTTTGCAGAGTTTGTTGTGCGTCCGCATCGCTCACTGTTTAAGCAGCTCTGTGCCGATTGCGTCCACGAATTTGACACCGTGCCGCGTGTGGATCGGACATGCCCCAAAGCAGGCATCGTCGGCGAGATACTGGTGAAGTATTTACCGGAGGCAAATAACCACTTGCAGCAATTGCTGGAAGCGGAAGGGGCAGAGGTAATCGTTCCCGATTTAATGGACTTTATGGTGTACTGTTTCCGCAATGCGAAGCATAAAAGCGAGCTGCTCGGCAAAAGTAAGTTATTGGGCTTTATTTCCAGCGGATTGGGTGTTTCGGCGATTGAATACTATCGTAAACCGGCAAGAAAGGCGCTTCGTGCATCAAAGTATTTCCAAGAACCGCCGGTTGCCAAACAGATTGAACGCTATGCGCAGGAAGTGGTTTCGCTGGGACATCAGTATGGCGAAGGATGGCTTTTGGCAGGGGAGATGGTTGAGCTCATTGAACAGGGTGCGCCCAACATTGTCTGTATACAGCCGTTTGGCTGTCTGCCGAATCATATTACAGGGAAAGGGGTAATGAAGGCGGTGCGTGAAAAGCATCCGGAAGCCAACATTATTGCCATTGATTATGATCCGGGCGCATCGGAGGTGAACCAGGTGAACCGCGTTAAACTGATGATGAGCTCCGCTTGGGATGTCTTAGGCGGAAGAGGAGACCGAAACGCAGCGAAGAAAACCGCTGTTTCCCATACAACGGATGTGGTAGGCGTGGATCCACCGGTCATTCTGCGACGCAAAGAGCAAAACGGGGAGGAGAATTATGCGCAAAGAACGCAAAGATGAACACATTGAACAGGTGTTGCGAACCGAACCGTATGGCGGTACGCTGTTGGATCAAGTCGTTTTGGAGCCGGTATCTTTTCCGGAGCTGGCACTTTCCGAAATCAATACCTCGGTGACGTTTTTCGGGCGTACTATTCCGGCGCCGTTAATGATTAATGCTATGACGGGCGGTACTGACATGACAAAGGGAATCAACCGTGATTTGGCACAGATTGCCAAAGACTTTGGTTTGCCTATGCAGGTCGGTTCACAGGTGATTGCGCTTGAAGATTCGGCAGCGGTCGATTCCTTCCACATTGTGCGCGAAACACTCGGTCAGGATGGCTTAATCATCGGCAATGTTTCAGCGGGCGTTTCGGTGGAACAGGTTAAACGCGCAATGGAGATGATCGATGCGCAGGGTATTGGCGTGCACATCAATCCTTCGCAAGAGATGGCACAGGAAGAGGGCGACCGCGATTTTCGGGGACTATACGATAACCTTCGGCGCATTGCGGAGGCGTTTCCCGAAAAAGTCATCGTGAAGGAAGTGGGCTTTGGTATGAGCCGTCAGGACGGACGTCTTCTTCGTGATATTCCCGTGGAATACATTGATGTATCCGGTTCGGGCGGAACCAACTTTATGGAAGTGGAAGATCAGCGTTCCATGCGCCGCGACCTGACAGAGTTTTATTCGTGGGGCATTCCGACGGCAAAAGCGATCTGGAATGTACGAAAGGAATGCCCAAACACCAAGCGCATTGCCTCGGGCGGAATAAAAACAGCGACGGATGTGCTGCACGCTCATGTTTTAGGGGCGGACATGAGTGCGATTTCCGGAGAACTTTTGCGCTATCTTATGCATGGTTCCTTGGAATATGCAGAAGAGTATCTGCAAGGCGTGATAGATAATATTGCGATGGGGCTTCTGCTTCTGGGATGTCGGACGATGGCGGATTTGCACCGTATTCCGTATCTGATGGAAGATAGCGCAGAGCAAGAAAAAAAAGAGAACAACGAGCAAACGGCGGGGAAGGGGAAAGCGCAACAAAAACGCAAGATACCTGTATTTTACAAGGAGCCGCACGAGAAGAGCCGTATCCGTCACGTGGTGGCGGTGATGTCCGGAAAAGGCGGCGTGGGCAAATCCATGATCACGACGATGTGTGCACTTGCGATGCAACAGACGGGACGAGAAGCGGCGATTCTGGATGCCGATGTGACGGGACCTTCCATTCCTCATGCTTTTGGATTGGATGGGGGCTTGGAGCGTCGAAATGGCGTTCCCTACGCGCGACGCACGAAAAGCGGTATTCAGGTGGTTTCCACGAATTTGCTTTTGCCGCATGACACCGATCCGGTGCTTTGGAAAGGCGCACTCGTCGGCAGTGCGATTCAGCAATTCTGGACGGACGTTGTATATGAAGATGTGGATTATCTTTTTGTCGATATGCCGCCGGGAACGGGCGATGTGCCGTTGACGGTCTTTCAGATGATTCCTGTGGACGGTGTGATCATTGTTACTTCTCCGCAGGAGCTGGTCAGCATGGTGGTGGAGAAAGCCATTAACATGACGAAGATGATGAGCCTTCCCGTTTTTGGTATCATGGAAAATATGAGTTACTTTGAAGCGCCGGACACTAAGCGACGCTATGAAATTTTCGGCAAAAGCCGTATCGACGATGTCGCCAAACGCTATGACCTTCCCGTGCTGGCGAAGATTGCTATCAATCCGAGTTTAGCGACGTTAATTGATAGCGGTCGCGTGGAAGAAGCCGATACGAGTCCGTTTGCCCCAACCATTTCTGCCATTCTGGAAAAGGAAGCCGAGTAGGGCATCGCGCAAAAGACGAAACGGCTTCCGAACAAAATCGCGTTCTGCGCAAGGAGGAAAAATGAAATCCATAGAACAGCTTGCCATCCAAACTATACGTATGTTGAGCGTTGATCAAATCAATCAGGCAAATTCCGGTCATCCTGGTCTTCCGCTGGGTGCAGCGCCCATGGCGTATACGCTCTGGACGCAGTTTTTACGGCAGAATCCGAAAAATCCAGCGTGGTCGAACCGCGACCGCTTCATTTTATCGGCGGGGCACGGCTCGGCGCTGCTGTATAGCCTGTTACATCTTTCCGGATACGATCTTTCCCTTGCGGACTTGAAACAGTTTCGTCAGTTGGATGCGAAAACACCGGGACATCCCGAAGTACACCATACGCCGGGCGTGGAAGCCACTACGGGCCCGCTTGGGCAGGGATTCGCCAACGGCGTGGGAATGGCGATGGCGGAAGCCCATCTGGCGGCACGGTTTAACCGCGATGGGGAAGTGCTCGTGGACCATGACACGTATGTTCTTTGCGGTGACGGCGACCTGATGGAAGGGGTTAGTGCCGAGGCGGCATCCCTCGCCGGTCATCTGAAATTAGGAAAACTCATCGTCCTTTACGATTCCAATGCGATTTGTTTGGACGGAAAGACCGAGCAGGTCTTTACCGAAAGCGTGGCAGAACGCTTCCGTGCGTATGGTTGGCAGGTGTTGGATGTTGCCGACGGAAACGACACAGAGGCGATTGCGGAGGCTATTCGGGAAGCACGTGCCGATAAAGAGCATCCGACGCTCATTGAAGTACACACTATTATCGGTTATGGATCGCCCAAAGCGGGCACGAACAGTGTGCATGGCGCACCGCTCGGAGAAGAGGCGACGGAAGCATTAAAACAGACCTTGGGTTGGGATTATCCCGCATTTACCGTTCCCGAAGAAGTGAAAGCTCATTTTGCGGAGGTTGTCGGAAAACGCGGTGAGCAAGAAGAACGCGCTTGGCAGGAGCGCTTTGACCGTCTGTCGGCGAAGAATCCGGAGCAGGCAAAAGCCTATGCCGATGCCTTTGCCGGAAAACTGCCGGAAAACTGGACGGATGCGCTGCCCTCCTGGAAAGAAGGCGATAAAGCCGAGGCAACACGCTCAACATCGCATACCGTCCTGCAAGCCATCGCGAAGGAGCTGCCCAATTTCTGGGGCGGATCGGCTGACCTCTCTGGCTCCAATAAAACACAGATTGCCGGCGAAGGTGCTTTTCGCGTAGAAGACGATGCCTATCGCAACATTTGGTACGGTGTGCGCGAGTTTGCCATGGCGGCCATCAACAACGGCATTGCCTTGCACGGCGGTACAAAAGTCTTCGGCGCTACCTTCTTTGTCTTTTCCGATTATTTGCGCGGCGCAGCGCGTGTCGCTGCTTTGTCCAAACTGCCGGTCATCTATGTCTTAACTCACGATAGTGTTGCCGTCGGAGAAGACGGTCCTACGCATGAGCCGATCGAGCAGTTAGCGAGCTGGCGCGCCATGCCGAACTTGGATGTTCTGCGTCCGGCGGATGCCAACGAGACCGCGCAGGCTTGGCGGCTCGCAGTAGAGAGCACCGATCATCCCACGATGCTCGTGTTAACCCGCCAGAACATTCCGGTACTGCCGACGACGGACGAAAAAGCGGAGGAAGGCGTTGCCCGTGGCG
>QWCB01000832.1_pt1 | contig 36987 bp, 28 predicted proteins | sample 1972511 | NCBI WGS metagenome assembly QWCB01 (sample SAMN09866719, study PRJNA288562) | Human gut metagenome isolate term5_stool, whole genome shotgun sequencing... | isolation source: gut | host: Homo sapiens | place: USA: California | reverse complement strand
ACGGTTGCTGGGGCCGGTGACCGGGCGGCCGCGGCGGCCGTTGTCGATCAAGCTGTCAACAGCCTCCTGCAGCATCCGCTTCTCGTTGCGCACGATGATATCGGGAGCGCCCAGCTCCAGCAGACGGCGCAGACGGTTGTTGCGGTTGATGACGCGGCGGTACAGGTCGTTCAGGTCGGAAGTCGCAAAGCGGCCGCCGTCCAACTGGACCATGGGGCGCAGGTCGGGAGGCAGGACGGGCAGAACGTCCATGACCATCCACTCCGGGCGGTTGCCGGAGATGCGGAAGGCCTCAACGACCTCCAGACGCTTCAGGATGCGGACCTTCTTCTGGCCGGAGGACTTTTCGACCTCGGCGGTCAGTTCAGCGCTCAACTGATCGAGGTCGATCTCTTTCAGCAGCTCCTGAATGGCCTCGGCACCCATGGATGCCTCAAACTCGTCGCCGTAGCGCTCACGCATCTCGCGGTACTCTTTCTCGGTCAGCAGCTGCTTCTTTTCCAGCGGAGTCAGACCGGGATCGGTGACGATATAGCTTGCAAAGTAGAGGACCTTCTCCAGCAGACGGGGGCTGATGTCCAGCATCAGGCCGATGCGGCTGGGGATGCCCTTGAAATACCAGATGTGGCTGACGGGCGCGGCCAGTTCGATGTGGCCCATGCGCTCGCGGCGGACCTTCGCCTTGGTGACCTCGACGCCGCAGCGGTCGCAGATCTTGCCCTTATAGCGGATGCGCTTGTACTTACCGCAGTGGCACTCCCAGTCCTTCGTCGGTCCAAAGATGCGCTCGCAGTACAGGCCGTCGCGCTCCGGCTTCAGGGTGCGGTAGTTGATGGTCTCAGGCTTTTTGACCTCACCGTAGCTCCAGTTGCGGATCTGCTCCGGAGAAGCAAGGCCGATCTTAATGGAATCGAAAACGTTGTTTTCCATGAAACGAACCCTTTCTTAATCTCTCGTTGTTTCGATGCTCGCTGACGTAAAAACCCACTGCTCTCCCCCGCCCTGTGGGGCGGCAGCACGCGCGCCGCAGCGGGGTGGGCAGCTTGTCCGGGGTTTAGTCGTCAAAATTCACTTCGTCGGAGGAGGACTCTGCTGCGGGAGCAGCCTCGTCATCATCCAGCACGGAAGGATCATCGAAACCTGCGTCGGCGTCCTTGATGGTGTAATCGTTGAGCAGCTCGTTCTCGTTGGTAACAGTCTCGGAACCTGCAACGTCACGCATATCGAAGCCGGTCTCTTCGTCGTCGAAGTTCTGGCGCATATCGATCTCGTTGCCTTCCTTGTCCTGAACCACGACGTCCAGACCCAGAGACTGCAGTTCCTTCAGCATGACGCGGAAGGATTCCGGGATGCCCGGCTGCGGGATGGGCTCGCCCTTGACGATGGCTTCGTAGGTCTTGACACGGCCCTCGACATCGTCCGACTTCACGGTCAGGATCTCCTGCAGGGTGTAAGCGGCGCCGTAAGCTTCCAGTGCCCAGACTTCCATCTCACCGAAGCGCTGGCCGCCGAACTGGGCCTTGCCGCCCAGAGGCTGCTGGGTGACCAGAGAGTAGGGGCCGGTGGAACGTGCATGGATCTTATCGTCAACAAGGTGATGCAGCTTGAGGTAGTACATATAACCGACGGTGACGCGGTTATCGAACTTCTCACCGGTACGGCCATCGTAAACGGTGGTCTTGCCGTCGCGGTCGAGCTCGATCTTGGAGAAGTCGATGATATGGCCCTTCTCGCCCATGATCTTGGGGAGCTTGGTGGGATAAGCCGGAGCGTTCTCACCGTGCCACAGCTCGCGGGCGGTATCGAAGGTATCGCCGATGTCGGCCTCGCGGGCAGAGTCGAAGACGGGAGTCATGACCTTGATGCCGCAAGCCTTGGCTGCGTAGCCGAGGTTGACTTCCAGAACCTGACCGATGTTCATACGGGAAGGAACGCCCAGCGGGTTCAGCACGATGTCCAGCGGGGTGCCGTCGGGCAGGTAGGGCATATCCTCCTGCGGCAGGATGCGGGAAACGACACCCTTGTTGCCGTGGCGGCCGGCCATCTTATCGCCGACGCTGATCTTACGCTTCTGGGCGATGTAGCAGCGGACGACCTCGCGGACGCCGGGCTGCAGCTCATCGCTGTTCTCCGGGGTGAAGACCTTGACATCCACGATGATGCCGTACTCGCCGTGAGGCACGCGCAGAGAGGTATCGCGGACTTCGCGGGCCTTCTCGCCGAAGATGGCGCGGAGCAGACGCTCCTCAGCAGTCAGCTCGGTCTCGCCCTTCGGGGTGACCTTGCCGACCAGAATGTCGCCGCTCTTGACCTCGGCACCGATGCGGATGATGCCGCGCTCGTCCAGATCCTTCAGGGCATCCTCCGAAACGTTGGGGATGTCGCGGGTGATCTCTTCGGGTCCGAGCTTGGTGTCACGGGACTCGGTCTCATACTCCTCGATGTGGATAGAGGTGTAAACGTCCTCACGGACGATCTTCTCATTCAGCAGGACGGCGTCCTCGTAGTTGTAGCCCTCCCAAGTCATGAAGCCGATCAGAGCATTCTTGCCCAGAGAGATCTCGCCATTGCGCATAGCGGGGCCGTCGGCCAGAACCTGACCGGCCTTGACGCTCTCGCCCACCTCGACGATGGGACGCTGGTTGATGCAGGTGCCGGCGTTGGAGCGGGCGAACTTGACCAGCGGGTAGTTATCCAGAGTGCCCTGCTCGTTGCGGACGACCACATGATCGGCGTCCATCTTCTCCACGATGCCGTCATTCTTTGCCAGAACGGCGGTGCCGGAGTCGGTAGCAGCCTTGTACTCCATACCGGTAGCAACGATGGGCTGCTGGGTGACCATCAGAGGCACGGCCTGACGCTGCATGTTGGAACCCATCAGAGCACGGTTACAGTCATCGTTCTCAAGGAAGGGGATGCAGGCGGTTGCAACAGAGACCATCATTCGGGGCGAGACGTCCATGTAATCGACCTTTTCGGCGTCGATTTCCAGAATGTCGTCGCGGCGGCGGGCAGAAACGCGGGGACGGATGAAGTGCTTGCCTTCGTCCAGCGGCTCGTTGGCCTGAGCAACAACGTACTCATCCTCGACGTCAGCGGTCATATACTCGACCTCGTCGGTGACGACCTGATCGATCAGGCGGCCATTCTCGTCGTAGGTCTTCTTGACCTTGCGGTACGGAGCTTCCACGAAGCCGTACTCGTTGATCTTTGCATAGGATGCCAGATAGGAGATCAGACCGATGTTCGGGCCTTCAGGAGTCTCGATGGGGCACATACGGCCGTAGTGGCTGTAGTGAACGTCGCGGACTTCGAAACCTGCGCGGTCACGGCTCAGACCGCCGGGGCCCAGAGCAGACAGACGGCGCTTGTGGGTCAGCTCAGCCAGAGGGTTGTTCTGATCCATGAACTGAGACAGCGGAGAAGAACCGAAGAACTCCTTGATGGCGGCAACGACCGGGCGGATGTTGATCAGCGCCTGCGGAGTGATGACGCTCTGATCCTGACTCTGCAGGGTCATGCGCTCACGGATGACGCGCTCCATGCGGGAGAAGCCGATGCGGAACTGGTTCTGCAGCAGCTCACCGACGCTGCGGATACGGCGGTTGCCCAGATGGTCGATATCATCGGTGGTGCCGACGCCGTGGCCCAGACCGTTCAGGTAGTTGATGGAGGACAGGATGTCCTTCACGGTGACGGTGCGGCCGATCAGCTGGTCGTGGTTGCGGCGGAGCATTTCCTTCTGCTCCTCCACATCGGAGGTGGTGTCGAGGATCTTCTTGATCTCATCGAAGGAGCAGCGCTCGTTGATGCCGCACTCCTTGACGTCAAAGGAGAAGAAGCCCTGTGCGTCCACACAGCCGTTGGTGATGACCTTGACCTTTTTGCCCTCGATCAGCAGGACGACGGTATCCACACCAGCGTTGTCAGCCTTCTCGGCCAGCTCGCGGGTGATCTTGCCGTTGGCCTCGACGATGACCTCACCGGTCAGGGGAGCCACGATGTTCTCAGCGGCCACAAAGCCGGTGATGCGGCGGGCCAGAGAGAGCTTCTTGTTCATCTTATAGCGGCCGAAACGAGACAGGTCGTAACGGCGCGGGTCGAAGAACAGCATATTGATCTGGCTGGTAGCGGACTCCACCGTGGGAGGCTCGCCGGGGCGCAGCTTGCGGTAAACTTCCAGCAGACCCTCTTCCTGATTCTTGGTGGTATCCTTTTCCAGCGTGGCGAGGATGCGCTCATCGTCGCCGAAGAAGTTCAGGATGTCCTCATTGGTGGACAGACCCAGCGCACGGCACAGCACGGTGACGGGCAGCTTGCGGTTCTTATCGATGCGGACATAGAACACGTTGGCGGCATCGGTCTCATACTCCAGCCATGCGCCGCGGTTGGGGTTCATGGTCGCGCTGTACAGATCGTTGCCGACTTTATCTTTGGCATCTCCGTAGAATACGCCGGGAGAACGGACCAGCTGGCTGACGATCGCACGCTCAGCACCGTTGATCACGAAGGTGCCGGCATCGGTCATCAGGGGGAAATCTCCCATGAAGATCTCCTGATCCTTGACCTCACCAGTCTCCTTGTTCAGCAGACGAGCCGTCACGCGCAGGGGGGCGGCGTAGGTCACGTCGCGCTCCTTGCACTCCTTGATGCTGTACTTAGGCTCCTTATCGAGACGGAAGTCCACGTCGTCGATGTGGGAGAAGCTCATGCGCTCGGTTTTGCCGAGCTTTACGGGCTTGACTTTCATCATAAAATCAACCACTCCTTACTTTTATACTCTACGGATGTTGCGTTATACGGGTCAAATTTGAGCAGACACACATAAATCGACCCGTATCCTCGAAGGAAGTTCGGCGTTTTTCACAAACTTTTCCTTCCGTGCCTTTCGGCCGGTCGAATACAAACTCCCTTTTTGGCGCACTAGGCCATTATGTGATACTAACGCAGTATACACCCATAAAGCCTTGTTGTCAAGCCATTTTTCGCATTTCAGGCCGATTTTTTTGTCAAGTGCCCTCTTTCTCCGCACACACGGAAGCGTGTACGCTTTGCTCATTTTGGGCCTTGATTTTTTGTTTTTGCACGTTCTCACCTAAAACACCCTTGTGCATTTTGTACAGGTTGACTCTTGTTTTCCGCAAAGCAAAAGCACCCCGACCGGCAGGGTGCTTTTGCATCGTTCTTATTCCAGATAATCCTTCAGCCGTTTGGCGCGGCTGGGGTGGCGGAGCTTGCGCAGGGCCTTGGCTTCGATCTGGCGGATGCGCTCCCGTGTGACGTTGAACTCCCGCCCCAGCTCTTCCAAGGTGCGGGGCTGGCCGTCGTCCAGACCGAACCGCAGGGTCAGTACCCGCTCCTCGCGGGGCGTCAGGCTCTTGAGGACGTTCATCAGCTCCTGCCGCAGCAGCTGGCGGCCCGCTTCGTCCACGGGGACCCCGGCCTCCTCATCCTGAATGAAATCCTCCAGATGGGCGTCTTCCTCCTCCCCCACCGGCGTTTCCAAGCTGATGGGTTCCTGCGACAACTGCAAAAGCTCCCGCACCCGGTCAGGCTCCATCTCCAAACGGACGGCGATCTCTTCCGCCGTCGGTTCCCGGCCGTTTTTCCGAAGCAGCTCCCCCGCCGTCTTTTTGACCCGGTTGATGTGCTCCACCAAATGCACCGGGATGCGGATGGTCCGGCCTTGGTCGGCGATGGCGCGGGTGACGGACTGGCGGATCCACCACGTTGCATAGGTAGAGAACTTGAAGCCTTTGTCCGGCTCAAATTTTTCCGCCGCCTTCATCAGGCCGAGGTTGCCCTCTTGGATGAGGTCAAGGAAGGGCAGCCCCCGGCCCGCATAGCGCTTGGCCACCGAGACCACCAGCCGCAGGTTCGCTTCGCTGAGCTTCTGCCGGGCTTCCATGTCCCCTGCCTTGGCGGCACGGGCCAATGCCCGCTCTTCTTCGGCGGAAAGCAGCGGCACCCGGCCGATCTCTTTCAGGTAAGCTTTCACCGGGTCATCCAGTGCAACGCCCTCCGCCGAGAGCTCATGCTCCAACCGCCCGATCTGCGCTTCGTCCAGCAGCGGGACATCCGGTTCCTCCTCGGCCACGCGGATGCCGCGGGCTTCCAGCTCCGCATACAGCGCATCCAGCCCGGCAACGTCATAATCCTGCTCGTCCATCGCACGGCTGACCTGTTCCGGCGTCAGGGTGTGCCGCCGGGCACGAGCCGCCAAGATCTTTGCCAATTCCTCTGTTTGCGACATTTTCCGCATAATTCCTTCTCCTTCCGACTCCAGCCGGGAGGAAAGGGAGCAGTTCAGTCTTCCGCAGGGGCGCTGCCCTGTTTTTTTTCTCGCATCGACTGGAGATATCGTTCTAGATCTTCATTCGACATCTGGGCCGCCTTGTTCGCCATGGGGGTCCCGCGGGCGATCCGGTCCAGATAAAACCCGATGTCTTCCGGGGTACAGTTGACATCACTGTATTGTGCCGCAAGACGGCTCAGTTCATTCAGTGCTTCTTCGCTCTGCACAAAGCCGTGGAGGGTGGAAAGGCTGACCTCCACCCCCTGCTGCTGGCAGTCCAGCATGGCCTGATACAGCTCTTTCTGCTGGGGCAGCAGGAACTTGTCCGGGGAGAGCTGAGCCCGCACCTGCGGGATATAGCTCGGCTCCCGCAGCAGAGCCGCCAAGAGCCGCTGCTCCGCCGAGGCCACGCCCAGCGCCTGTGAGCCGCCCGCGCTGTAGGGCACGCTGATCTGGTTCATCTCGCCGGAGTGCAGCCGGGCGCGGTTCTGGTCCCTGCGGCGCTTGTTGCCCGCCTTTTTCACGGCGGCAGCCAACTGGGTCATGATGGCCGTTTTGGAGATGTTCGTCTCCTCGGCCAGCCGCCCGGCGTAGACCTCCTGCTCCGTGGGGTTGGAACGTTCGGCCAGCATGTCCACGGCCTCGCGGACGTATTCGAGCCGCTGGGCATCCTGTTTCAGGTCATATTGATCCCGCAGCCGCTTGAGCCGGAAATCCAGCGCGTTGCCCACGCCGTCCAGCAGAGCTTGGAACCGCTCGGCCCCGTATTTTTTGATGTACTCGTCCGGGTCCTTTGCGCCGGGGATCTGGAGCACCCCCACCCGCACCGGGCTGTTCCGGAACAGTTCCAGCGAGCGGAGGGTCGCCTTCTGGCCCGCTTCGTCCGAGTCGTAGCTGAGGATGACCTCCTCCGCGTACTCGCTGATGAGTCGCACCTGCTCTGGCGTCAGAGCCGTGCCGCAGGCGCAGACGGCGGTGTCGATGCCCGCCTGCTGCATACTGATGACGTCCATGTAGCCCTCACAGAGGACGAACCGCCGGGACGCGCTCTTTTTCGCGATCTGGAGCGCGAACACCGTCTCCGATTTATGATAGACCAGCGTTTCCGGGCTATTGACGTATTTCGGTTTGGAGTCGTCCAGCACGCGCCCGCCAAAGGCGATGATGTTGCCGCGCAGATCGAAGATGGGCGTCATGACCCGCTTCCAGAACAGGCAGTAGATGCGGCCCGATTGGCTGCGCTTGAACAGGCCGCTGGCGTCCAGCTCCTGCTGGTTGTAGCCCTTATCCCGCAGGAACTGATACAGAGCTTGTCCGTCGTTGGGGGCATAGCCGAGGCCGAACCGAACGATGGTCTTATCGTCCAAGCCGCGGCGGCGCCAGTAGGCGCGGGCCTGACGGGCCTCCTCCACCGTGGAGTTCAGGCAGGCATGGAAGAACCGCGCGGCCTCCTTGTTCATCGAGAGGATGCGGCTGCGCATCCGCCCGGTCTTGTCGTCCTCCTGCGGCTCCGGCATCCCGGCGCGGCCAGCCAGCAGCTTGACGGCCTCGCCATAGCTGATGCTGTTGATCTTTTTCGCAAAGGTGATGGCGTCGCCGCCCGCCCCGCAGCCAAAGCAGTAAAAGCTCTGGGTGTCCGGGTAAACATAGAACGAGGGGGTCTTCTCGCTGTGGAAGGGGCACAGCCCGCCGTACAGGCGGCCCTTCCGTTTCAGTTGGACATAGCTGCCCACCAGATCCACGATGTCCGTCCGGCGGGTCAGCTCTTCAATATATTCGTGTGGGATCATTTTGTCTTTTCCCTGCTCCTTTTATAATACGTGCCACTTGCGGGGCACGAACACATCCTCAAAGGTCCGGATGGCGAACTCGTCGCTCATGCCGCTGATGTAGTCGGTCACGGCCCGGTCCCTGCCCTCCTGATAGGCCAGCTGCAAGTAGAAGTTGGACATCTGGTCGATGTGGGTCAGGTAATACTCGTAAAGCTCCGTGAGGACCTTTTCCACTTTTTGCTCTTCCCGCTTGGCGGTGCGGTCGGTGTAGACATTGGCGTACATGAAATCCTTCAGGGCAAGGAAGGCTTCTTCCTCCTCGCTGCCCACGGCCACATCGCCGTCGCTGTGGAGCAGGATGCTGTTGATCATGGTCGTGATGCGCTGGGATTTCGTCTCGCCCAGCACCGCCGTGCACTCCTTGGGGAGGGTGGCCGGGTCCAGCACCCCGGCGCGGACCGCATCCTCGATATCGTGGTTGACGAAGGCGATCTGGTCCGCCATCCGAACGATGCGCCCTTCCGGCGTGGCCGCCCACGTGCCCTTGGTGTGGGTGATGATGCCGTTGCGCACCTCCCACGTCAGGTTCAGGCCCTTGCCGTCCTTTTCCAGCTTATCCACGACCCGCAGACTCTGGCGGTAGTGCTTGAAGCCGTCCGGGCAGAGCTTGTCCAGCGCGCTTTCGCCCGCGTGGCCGAAGGGAGTGTGCCCAAGGTCGTGGGCCAGACTGATGGCTTCGGTCAGGTCCTCGTTCAACCGCAGGGCGCGGGCAATGGTGCGGGCGATCTGCGAAACTTCCAGCGTATGCGTCAGCCGGGTGCGGTAGAGGTCGCCTTCCGGCGAGAGGAAGACCTGCGTCTTCTGCTTGAGCCGCCGGAACGCCTTGCAGTGGAGCACGCGGTCCCGGTCCCGCTGGAACACGGGGCGGATGGGGTCCTGCGGCTCCGGCCTTGCCCGGCCCCGGCTGGCATCGCTGAAGGTCGCCCATGGGGCAAAGGTCAGACGCTCGATCTCTTCGGTACGCTGGCGTACATCCATCCGAAATCCCTCGCTTTCGTTTCTGCGCCCCCTTCCCCGCCGCTATTTTAGCAAAACGGCCCTGTCGAAGGGGGAAAATCGCTGTCATTCCAAAAAATAAACCTCTCCGTCACGCTTCGCGTGCCAGCTCCCCTAATAGGGGAGCCCTTGGCATTGCGGTCAAGCTGCTGGCTTCCACCTCTTAAAAGGGTGCGTAAAACGGCTTCGAAACGCGCACCTGCGCTGCGCCCCGCGTCAGCTCCCGGAGCTGTTCCAGCAAAGGCGGCTCCGTGCCTTCGGGCATCTGCCAGCGCAGGGTCACACGGTCGGTGAACTGGGGGTCTGCAAGCTTCGCCCCCGCCCCGTTGATGAGCAGAGCCGCCCGCTCATAAAGCGAGTAGTCCACCGTGACTTCCAGCTCCACCACGCTGCGCACCGTGACGACCTCGGCGGCTTCCAGCGCACGGGCCGTGGCGGTGGTGTAGGCACGGACAAGGCCGCCCGTGCCCAGCAGCACGCCGCCGAAGTACCGGGTGACCACCACGATCAGGTCGGTCAGGCCGCTGTGCTGCAGCACCTCCAGCACAGGGGTGCCGGCCGTCTTGGCGGGCTCGCCGTCGTCGGAATAGCGCTCCCGGTTGCCCTCCCGCAGACGGTAAGCGTACACGTTGTGCCGCGCCGTGCGGTTGGCCGCCCGCACCTGCTCCAGAAAGGCCACGGCCTTTTCCTCACTGTCTGCAAACGAGAGCTGCGCAATAAAGCGGCTCTTCTTCTCTTCGTATTCGCCGATGGCTGTGCCCCGGACGGTGCGGTAATCCTCCACGCTGGTTCCTCCTGTTTTCTGCAATTGGTCAAGTTTAGTATAGCATAAATCCGCACAAAGAAAAAGCCCGGCACGAGCGGATGCTCGTGCCGGACCTTCCCCCGGATTTATTTGAAGCACGGAGATATCATTTTGAAGAAGCTCTTATCAGACGAAGAGCTGCACCCACTGGTGGCCCCAAGCGGAAGTGGCATCGAAGTAGTAGCCAACGCCCATCTCGGTAGCGGAGGGGTTCAGAATGTTTGCGCGGTGGCTGTCGGAAGCCATCCAAGAGTCGAACACTTCCTGAGCAGAAGCTTCGCCCCAGCCGATGTTCTCGCCTTCGCCCTCGCCGGTCTGCTTGACGCCGTACTCACCCAGAACGGTGAAGCAGTTGGTGCCATCGGGGCGGGTGTGGGAAGCGGTCTTTGCAACTTCCTGTGCGCGCTTCTCAGCAGCTGCGTTCAGGTTTGCATCGCCCAGAGTCAGAGCGGAGAGGCCGTTCTTGGTGCGCTCGTTGTTCACCAGAGTCAGAAGCTCCTGTGCGAACTGGTTGTTGCTGGTGTTGGGAGCGTAGGTGAAGATCATGACCCAGTAGTTGCCGTACTCGCCGCCTTCGTAGTAGCCGATGCCAACGTGGGTGGCGTCCTTGCTCATCATGCGGGTACGGAAGAAATCGTAACGGTTCCAAGTTGCGAAGACATCTTCAGCGGAATCGGAAGCTGCCCAGTAGTTCTCGCCAACTTCGATCTCGTTGACGCCGTACTCAGCGAGGACGGTGAACTCGCGGCTGCCATTGGGGCGGTTGTAGGAGTAGTTGGTTGCCAGCTCTTCGGCGCGGGCCTGAGCGGCTGCGTTCAGCTCGGTGCTGCCGATGGTCAGAGGAGCGATGCCATTGGCTGCGCGCTCGTTGTTGATGAGGCTCAGCAGCTCGGCGCCATTGGAAGTTGCAGCGTGTGCGGGCATTGCCATGACCATCATCAGGCAGAATATTGCAGCGCACAGGAGCAGGTTCTTCAGGACGTTTTTCGTAGTGTTACGCATCGTATTACCCTCTTTTGAGTGACCCTACGAAAAAAGGTGTCGATCTACCAAAACACACTCGGCAAATCGACACCTAGTATTCCTAGATGGAGGTCGCTCAAAGGGCGGGCACTGCGTGTCCGTTTTGAGAAGCAACTGGCTGCCATTTTACAGGCCCTATAGCTTTGCGTCACAGCCTTTCGACTGCTTTGCCGAGAATATTCAGTTTTGACGCCCTTCTTCCGTAAGAGAAGAATTATAATGAAAAAAGGTGTTGATCTGCTGACACACTCGGCAAATCAACACCTGAAATTCAGATGAGGGTCACTCGACATTCCACATGGTTGTGTTCTGTCCGAGAAGCAACTGGCTACCATTTTACAGGCCCTATAGCTTTGCGTCACAGTCTTTCGACTGCTTTGCCGAGGATATTCAATTCAGAAAACCTTTCCTGCAGTCCGTAGGCTTTCTTTCATCCTCCTCCGTTCTGCGGCTCTATACTATCACATCCCACCTCCCCTGTCAACACTCTGCGACAGCTTTTTTCAAAATTTTTCCGCTTTCTTTTTCGGCAGCCGTTTTTCCAGTTTTATACCTATTATAATGGCCAAATTCCTTGCCAAGGCCCTGCCGCAGTGGTAAAATGAAAATGAAATATCAAGCGTACGATTTTCGACATTTTTCGAAGGAGATTTACATATGGAGTGTACCACTCTGCAGGAGGATGTCCTCTACTCCCAGAACGCCTCCAAGCTGACCCCCGAAAGCATCGCCGCCATCCAGAACACCGTCCAGCGCAGCCAGCCGGTCGGCGTAGTGGCAGGCCTGTATGATGAAGCGCTCACCATCACGGATGTGAGCGGTTTCTTTTTGAAAAACCTCGGTTACGAATACGAAGATTTCTGCCGTGTCACCGGCTGTTCGCTCCGGGCGCTGTTCTACGGCGAGAACCAGAGCTTTCTGGCACCGGAGCGCTGGCCCCTCATCACCGCAGACGGCGACGGCCAGCTGCTGACGAAGGACGGCGTGCCCATTTTTGCACGGCTGTACAAAATGGACTCCACCAACAGCGACGGTGCCCCCATTTGGATCCTTTCCGCCCAGATGGACTGGGTCCGCCAGAACCTCCACCTCGTCAACAGCGTCATGCGCTCCGGCATATGGTACATCGACTGTGACCACGCCGGTTCCCCCACCGGCGTGGTCTACAGCCATGAGTTCCGCCGGATGCTGGGCTACCACGACGTTCTGGATTTTCCCAACACGCTGGACTCTTGGTCTGCCCTCATCCACCCGGATGACCGGGACCCGGTGCTGGCCGCGCTGGATCGCGCCCTCTCTGACCGGACCGGTGCCAGCCCCTACGATGTCGAGTACCGGATGCGTCTGCCCGACGGCCATTATGAGTGGTTCCGGGACAGCGCCGAGGCCAGCCGCCGCCTGAACGGCACCATCCGCCGCTTCGTGGGCGTTTTCGTCAATGTGGACAAGGAGAAAAGGGCGGAACTTCTCGTCAAAAAGAGCGAGGCCTTCCACCGCGCCTACACGGAATCCAACCTCTGCGAATATTACGTCGATCTCCAGACCGATCATTTCGACCCCCTCAAGGAGGCTCCCTCCTTTCTGAGCGCCTTCGAGCAGCCCTCGTGGGATGCGCTGGTCTGCTCCTACCGCGACCGCTTCATTGCGCCCGCAGACCGGGACGCCGTGGCCATGATCTTTGACCGCAGCTACATCACCGAGCGCTTCCGGCAGAAACGCCCGGAGTTGAGCTTTGAGTGCCGCCTCCGGCTGAACGGCGAGGAACGCTGGGTGCGGAACGTGGTCATGCCCGGCGAGACCGCCGGAGACCCCCGCTATGCCATCGTCTTCATCCGCGACATCACCGACTCCAAAAAGGAGGCCGCCCAGATCGCCGCGCTGACCCAGCAGAACAAGGCCATGGACATGCTGCTGCAAAGCACGGTCAAGCTCGTGGATCGGTACTTCCTGTGCAACCTTTCCACGGATGAATACACGTTCTACAACATGCTCTCCGCCGCCAGCCGCCCTTCCAGCGGCTGCTACCACGACCTTGTGGCCTACTTCCTCGCGCAGTTCCAGCCCATCGGCGGCGAACGGACGCTGGAAGAGAGCCTCTCCCCCGCTCACCTGCGCCAGCAGCTCCGCACCCCGGACGACATCTACCGCTTCGAGTACAGCACCAAAGATGAGACCCAGTTCAAGACCATGGCCATTCTGCCCGTCTCGTGGAAGGACGGCGTGGTGGAACAGGCCCTCTTCGTCGCACAGGATGTCACGCAGGAAAAGAAGACGGAGATCGCCTCCCGCAAGGCCCTCAAGGATGCTTACGACGCGGCCAACCGCGCCAATCGCGCCAAGACCGAGTTTCTTTCCAACATGAGCCACGACATCCGCACCCCCATGAACGCCATCGTCGGCATGACAGCCATTGCCGGGGCCAACATCAACAACCCGGAGCGGGTGGCCGATTGTCTGGGGAAGATCACCCAGTCCAGCCACCATCTGCTCGGCCTGATCAACGAAGTGCTGGATATGTCCCGCATCGAGAGCGGCAAGGTCGTGCTCAACGAGGAAGCGTTCAATCTGGCCGAACTGGTGGACGACCTCATCGGCATCAACAAGGGCAACATCGCCGCCCACGGCCACAGCCTCGATGTCCACCTGCACAAGCTGGAACATGAGGACGTCTACGGCGACAGTCTGCGCATCCAGCAAGTCATCACCAACATCCTCAGCAACGCCATCAAGTACACCCCGGACGGCGGCCACATCGTCTTTTCCATCGCCGAGCAGCCGACCCACTCCCCCGGCGTAGGCTGCTACCAGTTCACCGTGAAAGACAACGGCATCGGCATGACGCCGGAGTTCCAGAAGATCCTGTTCGAGCCTTTCACCCGCGCGGACGACAAGCGCACCACCAAAATTCAGGGCACCGGTCTCGGCATGGCCATCGCCCAGAACGCCGTGAACATGATGAACGGCACCATCGACGTAGAAAGCGAGCTGGGCAAGGGCAGCAAGTTTACCGTGACCATCTTCCTGAAGCTGCAAAACCGTTCCACCGAGCAGATCGACGAGCTGGTCCATCTGCCGGTCCTCGTGGTGGATGACGATGTGCTGTGCTGCGAGAGCACGGTCGAGATGCTGCAGGAAGTGGGCATCGACGGCGAGTGGACCACCTCCGGCGAGGAAGCCGTCGCCCGCGCCGCGGCCCACCACGAGGCACACAACGATTACTTCGCCGTCCTCGTGGACTGGAAGATGCCGGGCATGAACGGCGTCGAGTTGACCCGGTGCATCCGGCAGAAACTCGGCAAGGCACTGCCCATCATCGTGCTGACGGCCTATGACTACACGGATATCGAGAACGAGGCCCGCACCGCCGGGGTCAACGACTTCATTACAAAGCCGCTCTTCCGCTCCCGCCTGACCGCTGCGCTGAAAAATCTCGTGGCGGGCAAACCGAACGCCGCCGACCGGAACGAACTGGACGATCTGGCCCGCTGCGATTACACCGGCAAGCGCATCCTTCTGGTGGAGGACAACGAGCTGAACCGCGAGATCGCCAAGGAGATCATCGGGATGACCGGCGTCTCCATCGAGTGTGCCGAAAACGGCCGGGAGGCCGTAGAAAAGTTCACAGCAGCCCCCGTCGGCTATTACGATCTGATCTTCATGGACATCCAGATGCCGCTGATGAACGGCTACGAGACCACCGCCGCCATCCGGGCCCAGACGCTCCATGGCGGGCAGACCATCCCCATCGTTGCCATGACGGCCAACGCCTTTGCCGAGGATGTCGTCCTCTCCCGCAATGCGGGCATGAACGATCACATCGCAAAACCCCTCGACCTGAACAAGCTGAACAGCGTGTTGCAGCAATGGCTGTGATCGCTTGCGTTTTTCTCGTGTGTGTGCTATACTTTCTAGCGAACTGAATAGAAAACAGTCGGTGCGTTTCGTCATTTTGCTGATAAGCGGAGGGCAGAAACGTTAAAAGGGAAGCGGGTGCACAATCCCGCACGATCTCGTCACTGTGATAAGGGAGTCCCCCGTCCGGGTGCTTTGGGCACCGGTCACTGGAGCATCTGCTCCGGGAAGGCGGCGGAGGGCGGTGATCTTTCAGTCAGGAAACCTGCCGGTTGTTGGTACGGGAGCGTATGCTCCAAATCACGAGGAATTGGTTGTACCCAAAAAGCCTGAATCACTGGAAAGGGTCCTTTTTGTTTTGCCATCCCGCAAACAAAAGGGGCCTTTTTGTTTGGTCAGGTTCTCTTTCCTGTACCCTTCTGTCCGGTTCGAACGAATGTATCCAAAACAGGAAAGGAACACAGAACATGAGAAAACGCACGATCCACAAGGCGGCGGCCGCTCTGACCGCCCTCACCCTCTGCGCCGGTGTGCTCACCGGCTGCGGCGGGTCTGCATCCAGCACCGCTGCTTCCAGCGTGGCAAGCTCTGCCGCCGCATCCAGCGAAGTTTCCAGTGAGGAGGCCGATGAATTGGCTGCAAAGAACGTTGCCGATCTGATCGACGCCATCTATGTGCAGGAGCGCAACGACAACACCGACGAGCAGTGCGCTGCCGCCAAGGCCGCTTGGGACGCTCTGACCGACGCACAGAAGGAGCTGGTCGAGGGCGAAGAGGCCGACCCCGATTACTTTGGCCGCGACACCGGCGATGCCTCCAAGGACGACAGCCGCAACGAGGACAACATCGGCGACAATGAGCTGCTGGTGGTCTCCTTCGGCACCTCCTTCAACGACAGCCGCGTGGCCGACATCAAGGGCATCGAGGATGCTCTGCAGGAAGCTTACCCGGATTGGTCGGTCCGCCGTGCCTTCACCGCCCAGATCATCATCAACCATGTGCAGGCCCGTGACGGCGAGAAGATCGACAACATGCAGCAGGCCATGGACCGCGCTGTGGCCAACGGCGTGAAGAACCTCGTGGTCCAGCCCACCCACCTGATGCACGGCGCCGAGTACGACGAGATGATGGAGATGATCGACTCCTACCGCGACAAGTTCGAATCCGTCGCCGTGGCAGAGCCCCTGCTGGGCGAGGTCGGTTCCGACGCTGCCGTCATCAACGCTGATAAGGAAGCCGTTGCCAAGGCTGTGACCGCCGCTGCCGTGAAGGAAGCCGGTTACGACAGCCTCGACGCCGCTGCTGCCGACGGTGTGGCCTTCGTCTTCATGGGCCACGGCACCTCTCACACCGCAAAGGTCAGCTACAGCCAGATGCAGACCACCATGGGCACCCTTGGTTACAATAACGTCTTCATCGGCACCGTCGAAGGCGAGCCGGAGGAGACCGCTTGTGAGAACGTGATCGAAGCCGTCAAGGCTGCCGGTTACACCAAGGTCGTTCTGCGCCCGCTGATGGTCGTTGCCGGTGACCACGCCAACAACGATATGGCCGGTGAGGACGCCGATTCTTGGCTGAGCCAGTTCAAGGCCGCCGGTGCCTTCGACTCCATCGACTGCCAGATCAATGGTCTGGGTGAGATCGACGACATCCAGCAGCTCTACGTTGCCCACACCAAAGCCGCCATTGATTCCCTGAACGGCTAATATCCCGCATTGCATTGCCCGAAGGGAGAAATCTTTTCGGGCAATTTTTATGGGAGCCGCCCCCGCATGAGGAGGAGGCTCCCACCCATCTGAAATTTTAATTTTTTGAGGTATTTGATCGATGCGCTGCAAACAGTTTCTTACGCTTTCCGCCGCAACCCTGATTTTGGCCGCCGCCCTCACCGGCTGCGGTGCTTCTTCCTCCACCGCAAGCTCCGCCGCGGCCTCGGAGGCTGCGTCTTCGGCTGCTTCTTCCGTGGCCGCGACCTCGGAGGCTGCTTCGGAGGCCGCTGCCACCCTGCCGGACGGCGTCTACACCGCCGACTTCGAGACCGACAGCAGCATGGTCCACGCCAACGAAGCCTGTGACGGCAAGGGCACTCTGACCGTGAAGGACGGCCAGATGACCTTCCATGTCAGCCTTGCTTCCAAGAAGATCGTCAACCTGTATCTGGGCAGTGCGGCCGATGCCGACGCCAACAAGGCCGACTGGCTGCTCCCCACCACCGACACCGTGACCTACTCCGACGGCACCACCGAAGAGGTGTACGGCTACGATATCCCCCTGACCGCCGTAGACGAGGACTTTGCCCTCGCCATCCTCGGCACCAAGGGCAAGTGGTACGACCACACCGTCAGCGTCCGCAACGCAGAACCCAAGGCCGAAGAGGCCGCGGAGACCCCTGCGGACGGCGAGTACAGCGTCAATGTCGTACTGGAGGGCGGTTCCGGCCGCGCCAGCGTGGACAGCCCCGCTGCCCTGACCGTCGCGGACGGCAGGATGACTGCTGCGATCGTCTGGAGCAGCCCCAACTACGATTATATGATCGTGGACGGCGAGAAGTATCTGCCCACCAACACCGAGGGCAACTCCACCTTTGAGATCCCCGTGGCTGCGCTGGGCACTCCCCTCTCCGTCGTGGCGGATACCGTTGCCATGAGCACCCCCCACGAGATCGAGTACACTCTGACCTTTACCCTGAACTGATATGATCTCACGTCGCAATTTTCTGAAAGCCCTTCCCGCCTCTGCCCTTCTGCTCAGCAGCTGCGCAGCGCAGTCCGCCCCCGCCAATACGGACAAGCTGGTGTTCAGCCACAGCTACCCGCTGGACTACGCAACCCAGTTCACAGCCGATTGCTACGAGGGGGGCTATACCCTGCTCTCCCTCCCCGATTCGGATCAGAAGTTCCTTGTCGTTCCGGAGGATGCCGCCGAAGTGGACGCCCTCCCCGACGGCGTGACCGTCCTGCGCCAGCCGGTGCAGAACATTTACCTCGTCTCTACATCGGTCATGGATCTGTTTATCCACCTCGACGCGCTGGACACCATCACTCTTTCCGGCACCAAAGCCGAGGGCTGGTACCTCGACGAGGCCAAAACTGCCATGGAAGCCGGGCGCATCGCCTACGCGGGCAAATACAGCGCCCCGGACTACGAGCAGATTTTAGCCGCCAATTGCAGCCTCGCCATTGAGAACACCATGATCTTCCACACCCCGGAGGTCAAGGAGCAGTTGGAACGGTTCGGCATCCCGGCGCTGGTGGAACGCTCCAGCTACGAGAGCGGTCCCCTCGCCCGGATGGAGTGGATCAAATTCTGGGGCATCCTGCTGGGCAAAGAGGAGCTGGCCGAGCAGTTGTTCGCCGCACAGACCGAGCGCATCGCCGTGCTGGCCGACCAAGCGCCCACCGGCAAGACCTGCGCCTTTTTCTCCATCACGGCCAACAACCTCGCCAATGTCCGCAAGGGCGGCGACTACGTGGCCCAGATGATCGAACTGGCGGGCGGCGATTACGTCTTTTCCGACCTGACCGACAGCGGCAACAGCCTTTCCACCATGAACCTCCCGCTGGAAGATTTCTACGCCGGGGCCAAGGATGCCGACGTGCTGCTCTACAACAGCACCATTGAGGGCGTCGTCTCCACCATCGGCGAGCTGGTGTCCAAGTGCCCCCTGCTGGCCGAGTTCAAGGCCGTGCAGAACGGCGATGTCTGGTGCACCACCCAGAGCTTTTTCCAGCAGAGCATGGAGCTGGCCGATTTCGTGGTGGACCTCCACCGCGTTCTGACCGAAGATGCCCCCGCCGACCTGCAATTTCTCACCCACGTGACCTGACGAAAGGAGCCGCTCATGACAAGCCAAAAACGCCTTGCTGCAGCCTATCTGCTTCTGGCGCTCCTGTTGGTGATCCTCTTCGCCGCGAACATCTTCTGGGGCAGCGTGGCGCTGACGCCGGGAGCCGTAGTCTCGGCACTGCTGGGCCGCGGGCAGGACGCCCTGTCCGTCGGCATCATCACCCAGCTCCGCCTTCCCCGCGCGGTCATGGTGGTGCTGCTGGGGGCGGCGCTTTCGGCGGCGGGCTACCTGCTCCAGACCTTTTTCGCCAACCCCATCGCGGGCCCCTTCGTCATGGGCATCTCCAGCGGGGCCAAGCTGGCCGTGGCGCTGGTCATGGTGGTCTTCCTGAACCGGGGGCTGCTGACCAATTCCGTCACCCTCATCCTCGCCGCTTTTGCGGGGGCCATGGCCGCCATGGCCTTTGTGCTGGCCGTGGCACGCCGGGTGCAGCGGATGAGCATCCTCGTCATCTGCGGCATCATGATCGGTTACATCTGTTCCGCCATCACCGAATTCGTGGTGGCCTTTGCGCAGGATTCGAACATCGTCAACCTCCACAACTGGTCGCAGGGCAGCTTTTCCGGTATGACGTGGGGCAATGTCCGGGCCGCCGCCTTGGTGGTGCTGCCCGTGCTGGCGGCGGCGTTCTGCCTTTCGAAGCCCATGTCCGCCTACCAGATGGGGGAAGCCTATGCCCAGAGCGTCGGGGTCAACGTCAAGCGGTTTTCCCGTGCGCTGGTCCTGCTTTCCAGCTTGCTGGCCGCCTGTGTCACCGCCTTTGCCGGGCCCATCTCCTTTGTAGGCATTGCGGTACCCCACCTCGTCAAGCAGCTGCTGGGCAGCGCAAAGCCGCTCCATGTCCTGCCGGGGTGCTGCCTCGGCGGCGCGGCGTTCTGTCTGCTCTGTGACCTCATCGCCCGCAGCCTGTTCGCCCCCACCGAGCTTTCCATCAGCGCGGTGACAGCGGTGTTCGGCGCGCCGGTGGTCATCGGGCTGCTCGTCCGCCGGAATCAGGAGGGCGCACGATGAACGATTTTTTCTGCGAAACGCAAAATTTAGCCATCGGCTACGGCAAAGCACCGCTGGCCGAGGCCATCGCCCTCGGCGTCCGGCGCGGGCAGATCCTGACCCTCATCGGCCCGAACGGCGCGGGCAAATCCACGCTGCTCAAAACGTTGGCCGGGCAGTTGGCCCCCCTCGGCGGCACCGTGCTGCTGGGCGGCCAAGACCTTGCCGCCTACACCGGCACTGCCCGCGCACAGCGGCTGGCCCTGATGCTCCCCCACACCCGCCGCACCGAGCTGACCACCTGTTTCGAGTTTGCGGCGGCGGGCCGCATCCCCTACACCGGGCGGCTGGGCATCCTTTCCGAAGCGGACAAACAGGCCGTGCGGGACGCCCTTGCGCTGGTGGGGGCTTCCCACCTTGCCGACCGGGACTTCAACTGCATCAGCGACGGCCAGCGCCAGCGCATCCTTCTGGCCCGCGCCATCTGCCAGCAGCCGGAGATCCTCCTGCTGGACGAGCCCACCTCGTTTCTGGACATCAAGGGCAAGATCGAGCTGTTGACTATCCTGCAAAAGCTGGCCCACCAGCAGCACCTTGCCGTCATCGTCAGTCTGCACGAGCTGGACATGGCCCAGAAGATCGCGGATGCAGTGGTCTGCGTCTCACCGCAGGGCGTTTCCGGCGTGCTGACGGTCAAAGAAGCCTTTGCGCCGGAGAACATCCAAGCCCTTTACGACCTGAGCCGGGAGCAGTACGAAGCCCTGTTCGGCCCCCCAAAGCCTCCGAAACCCAAATTTGAGCACTACGTCCGCAGCGGGCAGAAGCTGCTGCGCTGCGGCTACACCACCGGCACCTGCGCGGCGCTGGGGGCGGCGGGGGCAGCCCGGCTGCTGCTGACCGGGAACCCCCCGGAGACCGTCGCCCTCCGCACCCCGAAGGGCATCGTGGTGGAAGTGGCCCCTCTGTTCTGCCGCAAAACGGACGCCGGGGCCGAATGCGCCATCGAAAAGGACGGCGGCGACGATGTGGACGTGACCACCGGGCTGCCGGTGATCGCCTCTGTCGCCCTGCTGCCCGACACCACGGACATCCGCATTTCCGGCGGCAAAGGAGTAGGCCGGGTGACAAAACCCGGCCTCGACCAGCCGGTCGGAGAAGCCGCCATCAACCATGTCCCCCGGCAGATGATCGCCGAGGCGCTGAAAAGAGAGGCCGAAAATGCCTGTTACACCGGCGGCTTTGCTGTGACCCTCTCCATCAAGGGCGGCGAAGAGGTGGCCAAGCGTACCTTCAACCCCCACATCGGGGTCGAGGGCGGGCTGTCTGTGCTGGGTACCAGCGGCATCGTGGAGCCCATGAGCCAACAGGCCATTCTGGACACCATCCAGCTGGAAATGAACCAAGCCGCCCTGCGGGCCAAAGCAGCCCCCGGCCCCCGGCGGCTCATCCTTGCGCCCGGCAACTACGGGCTGGACTACCTCCACGGGACTTACCCGGAATTTGCCGTCCTCCCGGTGGTGAAGACCTCAAACTTCATCGGTGACACGCTGGATATGGCTGCTTCCGCCGGATTCGAGGAGGTGCTTTTGGTGGGCCATGTGGGCAAGCTCGTCAAGCTGGCGGGCGGTATCATGAACACCCACTCCCACACCGCCGACTGCCGTACGGAGCTGTTCTGCACCCATGCGGCCCTCTGCGGCGCGCCCCGTGAAGTCTGCGCTTCTTTGATGGACGCCGCCACCACCGACGCCTGTCTGGAGATATTAGACGCTGCCGGGCTGCGGAAACCGGTGCTGAAAAGCTTGCTTTCCGCCATCCAGCTCCACCTTGACCGCCGCGCGGCAGGGGCGTTCCGGGTGGGGGCGATCCTGTTTTCAAACCAGAATGGCCCGCTGGGCCAGACCGAAGCCGCCGCACAGTTATTGCAGCACTGGAAGGAGTAACGCATTATGGTACATTTTGTCGGAGCCGGACCCGGTGCGCCGGACCTTATCACCCAGCGCGGAGCCGCCCTTCTGCAAGGAGCAGACTGCATCATTTATGCAGGGAGCCTTGTCAACCCCGCCCTGCTGGGGCTGGCAAAGCCCGGCTGCGCCCTTTACAACAGCGCCGAGATGACGCTGGAACAGGTGCTCGACGTCATGCGGCAGACGGAAGCGGCGGGCAAGACCACCGTGCGGCTCCACACCGGCGACCCCTGTCTCTACGGTGCCATCCGGGAGCAGATGGACGCCCTTGACGCTGCCGGAATTTCCTACGATGACACCCCCGGCGTTTCCAGCTTCTGCGGGGCGGCGGCGGCCCTGAATGCCGAGTACACCCTGCCCACCGTCAGCCAGACCGTCATCATCACCCGGATGGATGGCCGCACCCCCGTACCGGAAAAGGAAAAGCTGGCAAGCCTTGCTTCCCACGGGGCGACCATGGTGATCTTCCTCTCCATCGGCCTCATTGATAAGGTGCAGGAAGCGCTGCTGCAGGGCGCTTACACCTCCGCCACTCCTGCCGCCGTGGTCTATAAGGCAAGCTGGCCGGAACAGAAAATCGTGCGCTGCACCGTCGGATCGCTGGCCGAGAGCACCCGCCGGAACGGCATCACCAAAACCGCCCTCATCGTGGTGGGGGATTTTCTCGGCACCCGCTACGAGCGCAGCAAGCTCTACGACCCCGCCTTTACCACCGCGTTCCGCAAAGGAGCCGACCGGTGACCCCCGCCTACGCCGCTTTCACCGAAAGGGGACTGCGGCTGGCTGAAAAACTGGCCGCTTCCCTGCCCGGCAGCGTGACCCGCTGCGGCCATGGCGGGCCGGCCTTAGCCCAGTGGACAGCGGCGGAGTTTGTCCGTTCGGATGCCTTGGTATTTGTGGGGGCCGTCGGCATTGCGGTGCGGGCCATCGCGCCCCATTGCCAAAGCAAAGCCAGCGACCCCGCCGTGGTCGTGCTGGACGAATGCGGACGCTTCGCGGTGCCGATCTTGTCCGGCCATTTGGGCGGGGCCAACGATCTGGCACGCCAGCTTTCTGCGCTCTGCGGGGCGGTGCCGGTCATCACCACGGCGACGGATGCCAACGGGATTTTCGCTGTGGACGAGTGGGCGAAGCATCAAAATTGTCAGGTGTTGGAACCGGCGCGGATCAAGGCCGTCAGTGGGAAACTGCTGGCCGGACAGACCGCTTCCGTCTGGTCGGAATTTCCCCTTCCCGGCGCGGCTCCTGCGGGGGTAATTCCGACCCAAACGCAGGACGCAGCAGACTTCGCCCTGACCCTTTTCCCTGCCGGAAATGCGCTGCACCTTGTCCCCCGCATCGCCGTGCTGGGCGTCGGCTGCAAGCGCGGCACTTCCACCGAACAGTTGGAAGCAGCATTTGCCGCGTTCTGCGAAACCCACGGCCTTGCCCCTGCCTGCATCTGCGCCGCCGCCAGCATCGACCTAAAACAAAACGAAGCCGGGCTGCTGGCGTTCTGCCAAGCGCACCGGTGGAAGGTTTCCTTTTATTCCGCCGCGCAGCTCCAAGCCGCGCCCGGCACCTTTACGCCCTCGCACTTTGTTCAAAGCGTTACCGGCGTGGACAATGTGTGCGAGCGGGCGGCTGTGCTGGCGGCGGGCGGACCCATCCGCATCCCGAAACAGGCGGGCGGCGGCGTGACCTTTGCGCTGGCGCTCCGCCCCTATGCCCCAGATTGGAGGTGGCAGCATGAATAACACCGTGTTCGTGGTGGGCCTTGGCCCCGGCGACCCGCAGTTTCTGACCGCACAGGCGCAGAGCGCCTTGCAAAAAGCCGAGGTGCTGTGCGGCTATACGGTCTATCTGGATCTCGTGCGCCCCTATTACCCGGAAAAGGAATATTACGCCACCGGCATGACCAAGGAGCTGGACCGCTGCCGCTGGGCGCTGGAAACGGCGCAAAGCGGCAAGACCGTCGCCCTCATCTGCTCCGGCGATGCGGGCGTTTACGGGATGGCCAGCCCCCTGCTGGAACTGGCCGAGCGGTTTCCCGATGTCGCCGTGGAAGTGGTGCCGGGCCTGACCGCCGCCCTCAGCGGCGGGGCCGTTCTGGGGGCACCGCTGGCCCATGATTTCTGCGTGCTTTCCCTCTCCGACCGGCTCACCCCGTGGGCGGTCATCCAGCGGCGGCTGGCAGCGGCAGCCATGGGCGATTTCTGCATCGTGCTGTACAACCCCTCCTCCAAGGGGCGGCCGGACTACCTTGAAAAAGCGGTCCGCGTCCTGCTGGAACACGGCAAACCGCCCCAGACCGTCTGCGGCTTGGTGCGGAACATCGGGCGGGAGGGCCAGACCCACCGCGTCCTGACGCTGGCCCAGCTGGAACATACCCCGGTGGATATGTTCACCACCGTTTTCATCGGCAACGCGGAGACAAAACAGCTCAGCGGCCGGATGGTCACACCGAGGGGGTATCGCGGATGAAAACAGTCGTCTTCAGCGGCACCACCGAGGGACGCATTTTTTCCAAAGAGCTGGCCGCGCTGGGGGCTGACGTCCTCGTCAGCGTGGCGACCCCGCTGGGGGCCGAGGAGCAGGGCAGTTTGTCCGGCATCACAGTGCACTGCGGGCGGCTGACACCGGAGGAAATGGCCGACCTTTTGAAAGGGGCCGACCTCTGCGTGGACGCCACCCACCCTTATGCAGTGGATGCCACCAAAAACATTGCGGCGGCGTGCAAAACGGCGCAGATCGAATACCACCGGCTGCTGCGGGCCGAAAGCCCCCTTCCGGCAGGAAGCATGGTGTTCCAGTCGGCCATGCACGCGGCGGAGTTTCTCGCCGAAACACAGGGCAATGTCCTGCTGGCCACCGGGGCCAAGGAGCTTGCCGCCTTTTCCCGCATCGACCCGGCGCGGCTGTTCCCCCGCGTTCTGCCCACGCTGGATGGCATCGCCGCCTGTGAAGCCGCTCACATTCCCCACAAAAACATCCTTGCAATGCAAGGGCCCTTCTCCTACGCGCTGAACCGGGCGCTGATGGAGCAGTTCCACATCCGTTTTCTCGTCACAAAGGACGGCGGCGCAGCGGGCGGCTTTGCCGAAAAGGCACAGGCCGCGCAGGACATGGGCGCACAGCTCGTGGTGCTCCGCCGCCCGGCCGAAAAGGGAGAAACTGCCGCACAAATTCTGGCACGCTGCAAGGAGGCTTTGGGATGGTCACACTGATCGGGATGGGTTCCGGCACACCGGAACTGCTTACGGCGCAGGGGCTTGCCGCCCTGCAGAGCGCCGACCTCATCATCGGGGCAAAACGGCTGCTGGAACATCTGCCCACCGGCTGCACCGAGAACCGGAAAGCCCTCTATAAACCGGAGAATATTTTGTCCTGCCTTTCCGAGTTTCCGGCAGCAAATGCAGCCCTTCTTTACAGCGGCGACACCGGGTTTTATTCCGGTGCTTCCAAGCTGCTGCCCATGCTGCGGGCCTTCGGCATTTCGGCGCGGGTGCTGCCCGGCATTTCCAGCGTGCAGCTTCTCTCCGCTGCCATTGGCCGCCCGTGGCAGGATTGGAAGCTCGTCTCGGCCCACGGCTGTGCCTGTGACCCGGCAGCCGAGTGCCTGACCGCCGAAGGCCGCCCGGTGTTCTTCTTGACCGGTGGCACCGAAACGCCCGCCACCCTCTGTGCCAAACTGGCCGATGCGGGCCTTGGGGACGCCCATGCAATCATAGGTGAAAACATCGGTACACCGCAGGAACATCTGGCATTCGGCACGGCGCAGACCCTTGCCGCAAGCGCCTGTGCCCCCCTGAGCGTTCTGCTCATCGAGCACACCGTCCTCCCTGCCCGGCGGGCTCCCGGCTTCCCGGATGATGCCTTCATCCGGGGAGAGGTCCCCATGACGAAGCAGGAAGTCCGCGCCGCCGCACTGGCGAAGCTGGCTGTCCGGCCTACGGATACCCTTTGGGATGTCGGGGCCGGGACCGGCAGCGTCAGCGTCGAACTGGCGCTGGCCGCACCGCGCGGGCATGTCTACGCGGTGGAATGCGCCCCCGACGCCTGTGCCCTCATCTGCCAGAACCGGGAGAAATTCCACGCCTATAATTTGTCCCTGATCGAGGGGATCGCCCCACAGGTTCTGGCCGACCTGCCCGCACCGGACGCCGTCTTCATCGGCGGCACCAAAGGCAGCATGGCCGAGGTGGTAGACGCCGCCCTTGCCAAGAACCCGAACGCCCGCCTGTGCATCTCCGCCATTGCGCTGGAGACCCTGAGTGCGGCCATTGCGGCGCTGGCGGCTCATGGACAAACCGCCGAAGTAACCCAGCTTGCCGTCAGCCGCACCAGACCGGCGGGCAAGCTCCATCTCCTGATGGCCAACAACCCCATTTTTCTGATCACGGGGGAACAAAAATGATCCAGTTCGTCCTTGCGGCCCCCGCTTCCGGCAGCGGAAAGACCACCCTGACCTGTGCCCTGCTGGCGGCGCTGAAGAAGCGTGGGTTTTCGCCCTGCGCCTTCAAATCCGGGCCCGACTACATCGACCCGATGTTCCACCGCTCCGCTCTCCGGGTGGACAGCCACAACCTCGACCTGTTCTTCTCTGCGCCGGACACGGTGCGGGCCCTGTACGCCCACTATGCCGCCGGGCATGATGCCGCCCTCTGCGAGGGAGCCATGGGCTTTTATGACGGGCTCAACTGTACCACCGCCGCAAGCGCGTGGGCGCTGGCGGATACCCTCGGCCTCCCCGTTCTGCTGGTGGTCCAGCCCAAAGGGGCCAGTGTGACGCTGGCGGCTCAGATCAACGGGCTGAAAAATTTCCGGAGGCCGAGTCATCTGGCGGGCATCCTCCTCAACGACTGCTCCCCCCGTCTGCACCAACTGCTTGCCCCCCTGCTGGAGCGGGAGACCGGGCTGCCCGTGCTGGGCTATCTGCCCCATTTGCCCGACGCCGTTGTGGAGAGCCGCCATCTGGGGCTGAAAACGGCGGAGGAAGTTTCCGGTCTACAGGAGAAGATCGAGCGTCTCGCCGAAGCAGTTTCCGCCACGCTGGACTGGGAGCGGCTCCTCGCTTTGACGAGCCTTCCCGCCCCCGTTTCGCCCCTGCCCGATTTTCTGACCCCTGCCTCGCCGACGGTGCGCATCGCGGTGGCGAAGGACGAAGCGTTCTGCTTCACCTATGCCGAGACGCTGGACGCGCTGCGGGCGGCAGGCGCTGAGCTTGTCTTTTTCAGCCCCCTGCACGATACCGCCCTGCCGGAGGGCATCGGCGGGGTCTACCTGCCGGGCGGCTATCCGGAACTGCACGCCAAGGCGCTGAGCGAGAACGAACCGCTGCGCTGCGCCCTCTGCGCCGCCATCCAGCGTGGTCTGCCCACCGTGGCCGAATGCGGCGGCTTCCTCTATCTGGGGCAGTCGCTGGAAGATGCCGACGGCACCGTCTATCCCATGGCGGGCGTGCTGCCGGGGCAGGGCTTCCGGGTCGGCAAACTCGTGCGGTTCGGCTACGCTGCCCTGACCGCACAGGCGGACAGTATGCTGTTCCGCCGCGGCGAAGCGCTCCCCGTCCACGAGTTCCACCACTGGGACACCACCGCGAACGGCGACGCCTTCACCGCTCGGAAAGCCGATGGCCGGAGCTGGCCCTGCGGCTTTGCAAATGAGCATTTCTATGCGGGCTTCCCGCATTTGTATTGGGCGGGCACTTCCCTGCCCCGGCGGTTCGTGACCGCCGCCCGATCTTATCTTCAAAAGGAGCCGAACCCATGACAGAACCGGAACTGAACCAGCTTCTTTCCACCATCACCCCGCCCGACAAAGCGGCCCGCGCCGCCGCCCACGCCCACTGGGCCAGCCTCGCAAAACCCTTGGGCGGCCTCGGTGCGCTGGAAACGCTGCTGGAAGAAGCCGCCGCGCTGACCGGCACGGCCCAGCTTGATCTTTCCCGCCGGGCCGTGCTGGTGCTCTGCGCCGACAACGGCGTGGTGGCGCAGGGCGTGAGCCAGACCGACCAGAGCGTGACCCGCGCCGTGGCCGAAAACCTTGCTGCCCGGCGGACCAGTGTCTGCCAGATGGCCAAAACAGCCCGGTGCGAGGTCGTGCCCGTGGACATGGGCATGGCCGGGGACTCGGTGCCCGGTGTGGTCAACTGCCGCATCGCCGCCGGGACGCAGGACTTCACCCAAGGCCCTGCCATGACCCGCGCCGAAGCGATCGGCGCCATCGCGGCGGGCATCGCCCTCGTCCGTGCCCAGAAGGCGCAGGGCGTGCAGCTGCTGGCCACCGGCGAGATGGGCATCGGCAACACCACCACCTCCAGCGCGGTGGCGGCGGTGCTGCTGGGCCAGCCCATCGAAACCATGACCGGACGGGGTGCGGGCCTCTCCGATGAAGGGCTTGTCCGCAAAATAGACGCCATCCGCCGAGGCATCGCGGTCAACACGCCCGACGCCGCTGACCCCCTCGACGTCCTCGCGAAGCTTGGCGGGTTCGACCTTGCGGGCCTGTGCGGCGTTTTCCTCGGCGGGGCGCTGGAAGGGATCCCCGTCCTGATGGACGGCTTCATCAGCGGGGTCGCGGCGCTCTGTGCCGTGCGGCTCTGCCCCGCCGCTGCCAAGGCCGTTTTCGCCAGCCACTGTTCCTCCGAACCGGCGGCGCGGCTGGTGCTGGAGGCACTGGGCAAGGCCCCGCTCCTGACCGCCGGGCTCCACCTCGGCGAGGGCACCGGCGCGGTGGCGTCCATCCCGCTGTGGGATATGGCGCTGGCCGTTTATGACCACTGTTATTCCTTCTCGGAGGGCGGCATCACGCCGTATACTCCCCAATGCTGACGCTGGTGCTGGGCGGCGCGGCCAGCGGAAAAAGCGAATACGCCGAGTCGCTGGTGCTGAAAACAGCTCTTCCCCGCTATTACCTCGCCACCATGCAGGTGTGGGACGCCGAGTGTGCCGCGCGGGTGGAAAAGCACCGCCAAATGCGGGCCAAAAAGCAGTTTGAGACCGTGGAGTGCCCGCTGCATCTTGACGCCGTCCGGCTCCCCGCGCGGGGCACCGCCCTGCTGGAAGACCTCGGCAACCTGACCGCCAACGAACTGTATGACCCCGCCGGTGCGGGCGAAGCCGCCGCTTCGGCCATTCTGGACGGGCTTTCCCAATTGGCCGCACAATGCGAACACCTCATCGTCGTCTCGAATGAGGTGTTCAGCGGCGGGGCCGGCTATGCGGGCGACACCGACCGCTACCTGAAAGCGCTGGCGCAGGTCAACAATGGGCTGGCGGCCCGCGCCGACGCTGTGGTGCGGGTGGTGTGCGGCATCCCGGTGTCTTATAAAGGAGCGAAATCATGATCTTTTTCCAGACCATTGCGGTGGCCTTTGCGATGTTTTCCGCTGTACCGGTGCCGCAGTTCCAGTGGAACGAAAAGAATATGCGGTACGCGATGTGCGCCTTCCCCCTCATCGGGCTGGTCATCGGCGGGCTGTGGTCCCTGTGCGGGGCCTTGCCGCTCCCGGCGCTGGTGAAAGCGGGCGGGTTCTGTCTGCTCCCGGTCTGGGTCACGGGCGGCATCCATCTGGACGGCTACGCCGACACCTGCGACGCCCTTTCCAGTTACGGCGACCGGGAAAAGAAGCTGGAAATCCTGAAGGACCCCCACTGCGGGGCCTTTGCCGTGATCCGACTGTGCAGTTATTTCCTCGCTTATTTTGCGCTGTGCACCGCCGTGCAGTTTACCCCGCGCACAGGGTTCCTCTGGACGCTGGCGCTGGTGCTGGAGCGGGCACTTTCCGGCCTTGCCGTGGCCGCTTTTCCCATGGCGAAGAACACCGGCCTCGCCCACACCTTTGCTTCAGCTGCGGACCGCAAGACTGTCCGCAGCGTTCTGTTCGGGCTGGCCTTCGCCCTCTGCGCCGTGCTGACGGTGCTGGGCGGCTGGGGGCTGGCGCTGGCGGCAGTTCTTGTCTTTATTCGTTATTACGTTGTTTCCAAAAAGCAGTTTGGCGGCATCACCGGCGATCTGGCCGGGTGGTTTTTGCAGAAAGCCGAGCTGTGGATGCTGGCGGCGCTGTGTGCGTGCCAATGGGGAGGGCTGTTATGATCTTCATCACCGGGCCGCTGTACAGCGGCAAGCGCACCTTTGCAAACGCCCTGCCGGGCACCCGCATCGCCGAGGTGCAGAACCTTGCAAAGGATGCGGACGATCTGGAGAAACTCGCGGACAAACTCGCCGCCTATGATATCGTGATCGCCACCGAGGTGGGCGGCGGCGTGGTCCCTGTGGACGCCGGGGAGCGGGCCGCGCGGGAAGCTGCCGGGCGGCTGGCCTGTCTGCTGGCCAGCCGGGCCCAATGCGTCGTACAGATGTTCTGCGGCATCCCCACCATTCTGAAAGGAGAACTGCCCCCATGCTGATCTATCTGCTGCGCCACGGGCTGACCGCCTACAACGCCGAAAAGCGCTATCAGGGCCAGCGGGACATCCCGCTCTCGCCCGAAGGCCGGGCCCAGCTCTGCCGGGCCGACATCCAGCCGAAAACCGTCTACATCACGCCCCTCTGCCGCACCCGGCAGACCGCCGAAGTGCTCTTCCCGGAGGCCGACCTCGTGGAGGTGCGCGACTTGCAGGAGATGTGCTTTGGCAGCTTCGAGGGCCGCAATTTCATCGAGATGGAGCACGACCCCGACTATCTGGCATGGGTGGACGCCAACTGCGAAAGTCCCTGCCCCGACGGCGAGACGAAGGCACTCTTCTCCGCGCGGGTCTGCCGGGCATTTTCCGCGCTGGTGGACAAGGCGCTGGCCGACGGCGAAGAGACACTGGTCATCCTCGCCCACGGCGGCACCCAAATGGCGGCGATGGAGCGCTACGCCCTGCCCCACGAGGACTATTACCACTGGTGCGCCCCCAACGCGGGCGGCTATCTGCTGGACGCCCGCGACTGGGCCGCGCACCGCATCCTGCACCTTGTGAAAACGGTGCAGTACACAAAGGAGGCGGCCCGATGATCGGCGAAGCAGTTCTGGGGGGCTTTGTGCTGGACACCCTTTTCGGCGACCCCCCATGGCTCCCCCACCCCGTCGTACTGATGGGCAAAGCCATCTCGGCGCTGGAAAAGCGGCTGCGGGCCCGCTTGCCCCAAACGCCGCAGGGCGAGCTGCTGGGCGGGGCGGTGGTGGCTTTCACCCTGCCCGTGGGCACCTTTCTGCTCACCAGCCTCGTCTGCCTCGGCGCGGCAAAGCTCAGCCCATGGCTGGGGCTGGCGGTGCAGATGTTCTGGTGCGGACAGGCGCTGGCCGCGAAGGGTCTGGCGCAGGAGAGCACCAACGTCTACCGCGCGCTCATCAAGCCCGACCTGCCCGCTGCCCGCAAGGCGGTCAGCCGCATCGTGGGGCGGGACACCCAGAACCTGACGCTGGAAGGGGTGACCAAAGCCGCCGTGGAGACTGTGGCCGAGAACGCCAGCGACGGCGTTATTGCGCCGCTGCTGTATATGCTCCTCGGCGGGGCCCCGCTGGCGCTGACCTACAAAGCCATCAACACGATGGACAGTATGCTGGGCTACAAAAACGAGAAGTACCTTTACTTTGGCCGCGCCGCCGCAAAACTCGACGATGCGGCGAACTATCTGCCCAGCCGGTTGGCCGGGCTGCTCTGGTGCGCCGCTGCGGCCCTGACCGGGAACAGCCCGAAGGGCGCATGGCGCATCTGGCGGCGGGACCGGCGCTGCCACGCCAGCCCCAACAGCGCCCAGACCGAGAGCGCCTGTGCCGGGGCGCTGGGCGTCCAGTTGGCCGGGCCCGCCTACTATTTCGGCGAGTATTACGCAAAACCCACCATCGGCGACCCGCTCCGGCCCATTGAGCCGGAGGACATCCGCCGCGCCAACCGGATGATGTACGCCGAAAGTGTGCTGGCGCTGGCAGTTGGGCTGGCGGTGCGGGCGATTTTGTGACAGGCCCGCCCTCTCAATCATGCTTTGCGGAAGGAGATGTTTCCATGCAATTCGTACATGGCGGCGACTGGGCGGGCTACCGCGCCGAGTTTGGCCGCGACCCGCTGGATTTTTCGGCCAACGTCAGCCCGCTGGGCTTGCCGGAGGGGGTGGCCAAGGCCATCACTGCAGCCCTTGCCACGGCGGACCGCTACCCCGACCCTTTTTGCCGCGCCCTGCGGGAAAAGCTGGCCGCACACGAGGGCGTTCCGGCGGAACAGCTCCTCTGCGGCAACGGCGCGGCGGACCTGATCTTCCGGCTGGTGTGGGCCAAGCGCCCCCGCAAGGCGCTGGTCACGGCCCCTACGTTTGCGGAATATGCCGCCGCACTGGAAACGGTCGGCTGCACGGTGGAGCGCTATTTTCTGCGGGAGGCCGACGACTTTGCGGTGACGGAGGCCTTCTGCGACGCCATCGATGACAGCGTGGACATGGTGTTCCTCTGCCAGCCCAACAACCCCACCGGCCAGTTGACGCCCCCCGCCCTTGTGGCCCGCATCTTGGAGAAGTGCACCGCCTGCGGAGCGCTTCTTTTGCTGGACGAATGTTTCCTCGATTTTTTGCCCGACCACGCTTCGCTCACCGCAAAGCCCCTGCTGGGCAGCGGGAATCTGCTGATCTTGAAGGCCTTCACCAAGCTCTACGGCATGGCGGGCGTCCGGCTGGGGTACGCTTTGAGCGCAGACCCCGCCCTGCTGGACGCCATGGGGGCCGCCGGGCAGCCGTGGGGCGTTTCCAGCCTTGCCCAAGCGGCGGGGCTGGCCGCACTGGACGAGACCGCCTATGTGGACCGGGTCCGCGCCCTCCTCGCCCAGCAGCGCCCCCGGCTGACCGCCGGGCTGCGGGCGCTGGGGCTGCGGGTGCTGGAGGGCCGGGCAAACTATCTGCTTTTCCAAGGGCCGGAGACGCTGGGCGCGGCGCTGCGGCAAAAGGGCGTGGTCCTGCGCAGCTGCGCGAATTACCCCGGCCTTGACGCCAGCTGGTACCGCACCGCCGTGCGCACCGGGCCTGAAAACGAACGACTGCTGAAGACCCTTGCGGAGGTGATCCGATGAGCAAAGCAAGCTGCATCATGGTGCAGGGGACCATGAGCGGCGCGGGCAAAAGTCTGCTCTGCGCGGCGCTCTGCCGCATTTTTGCGCAGGACGGCTACCGCACCGCCCCCTTCAAAAGTCAGAACATGGCGCTGAACAGCTTTGTCACCCGCGACGGGCTGGAAATGGGCCGGGCGCAGGTGGTACAGGCCCAAGCGGCGGGCATCGAGCCCGACGTGCGGATGAACCCCATCCTGCTCAAGCCCAGCAGCGACGTGGGCAGTCAGGTCATCGTAAACGGCGAAGTGCGGGGCCAGATGCCCGCCGCCACCTACTTCAAGATGAAGAGATCCCTCATCCCGGACATCCTCGCGGCCTACAACAGCCTTGCCGAAGCCGTGGACATCATCGTGATCGAAGGGGCCGGGAGCCCGGCGGAGATCAACCTGAAGGCCGACGACATCGTGAACATGGGGCTGGCGAAGCTGGTGGACGCGCCGGTGCTGCTGGCGGGCGACATCGACCGCGGCGGCGTCTTCGCCCAGCTCTACGGCACCGTGGAGCTGCTGGAACCCGACGAGCGTTCCCGCATCAAGGGCCTTATCATCAATAAATTCCGTGGGGACGTGGAGATCCTCCGCCCCGGCCTTGCCATGCTGGAGGAAAAGACCCATCTGCCCGTGCTGGGCGTGGTGCCCTATCTGAAGGTGGATATCGAGGACGAGGACTCCCTCTCCGAGCGGCTGGAGACCGGCAAGACCGTCAAGCCCTTGGATATCGCCATCCTCCGCCTGCCCCATATCTCGAACTTCACCGACTTCATGCCGCTGGAACAGCACCCGCTGCTGGGCGTGCGGTATGTACAAAACGCCCACACCCTCGGCACGCCGGACCTCGTGATCCTGCCCGGCACCAAGAACACCGTGGACGACCTGCTCTGGCTGCGGCAGTCCGGGCTGGAACCGGCGCTGCTCAAGCTGGCCGCGCGGGGCACCCCCGTGCTGGGCGTCTGCGGCGGCTATCAGATGCTGGGGCAGACCCTCGCCGACCCCGACGGCACCGAGAGCGGCCGCGCCCAGACCCTGCGCGGGCTGGGGCTGCTGCCCACCCGCACCACCTTCACCGCCCGGAAGCGGCGGGCGCAGGTCACGGCAGAAGCCACCGCCGCCCCCTTTGCCGGGGCCGCGCTGACGGGCTACGAGATCCACACCGGCCGCACCGAGGTGGAGGGCCTCCCCTTCTGCACACAGGCGGACGGCACCCCCGAAGGCTGTGTGCAGGATACGGTGTGGGGCACCTATCTGCACGGCCTGTTCGACACCGGCGAGCTGACCGAAAAGCTGGTGGCCGCTTTGTGCGCGCGGAAGGGCATTGCCCCCGACACCGCCGCCCTGATGCCCATGGAGCAGTACCGCCAGCAGCAATTCGACCTTCTGGCCGAGGGGGTGCGCAAGGCGCTGGACATGGACGCTGTGTATGCCGCCATGGGCCTTGCCCGAAAGGAGCAGCTATGACCCCACAACATCATCTGCCCGCCGACATTGAGCGGACGAGCCTTTCCATCATCACCGCCGAGCTGGCCGAACTGGGCCTGACCCCGCCGCCGGAGACAGCCCCGGTGGTCAAGCGGGTCATCCACACCACGGCGGATTTTGATTACGCCCAGAACCTCCGCTTCACGCCGGGGGCTGTGGCGGCGGGGGTGGCCGCGCTCCGCGCCGGGACCCCCATCGTCACCGACACCAACATGGCGCTGGCGGGCATCACAAAGCCGGGCCTGAAAAAGCTGGGCGGCAGTGCGCTCTGTTACATGGCGGAGCCGGAGGTCGCCGCCGCGGCCAAAGCGGCGGGCACCACCCGCGCCGTGGCTTCCATGCACCGGGCGGCGGCGGAGCACCCCGGCGCCATCCTCGCCGTTGGCAACGCGCCCACGGCCCTTTTGACCATTGCCGAGCTGATCGAGGCCGGGCTGCGGCCCGCGCTGGTCATCGGGGTGCCGGTGGGCTTTGTGAACGTGGTGGAGAGCAAGGAGCGGCTCTTCGCCGTCTGCGAGACCTACGGCGTGCCCGCCATCGCGGCCATGGGCCGCAAGGGCGGCAGCAACGTGGCCGCCGCCATCTGCAACGCGCTGGTCTACTCCGCCGCCGAAATGCTGGACCCCACAGCACGGGGCTGGAAGTAAAAATTCTGGCAGTTTTTAGGTAATTTTTGCCAATTTTCCGCTTTTCACGCAGAAAACACCCCCTTTCACGCAGTTTTGCTTGCACCCCCCCCCCGGAGAGTGGTATAATTTTCTTACAAGCACAAGCCCATGTTTTACCGGATTTGAAGTTTTGTAAGGAGGTACTACTTATGATCTCTTATCGCAAACTCGCCATGCGTGTTCTGGGGCACAGCCCGGTTTCTGCGGTCAAAACAGCCCGCCGCTCCACCGGAAAGCGCGCCGCCGCCCTCGCCCTCACCGCCGCCCTTGTGGTCGGGATGACGCTCCCCGCCTTTGCCCAAGACTGGTACATTGAAGATGGTGACATCTCGATTTCGGCTGGTACAAGCGGCAACAATGTCACACAGGGAGGTACGACAACAGAGAATGACACGGACACGGTTATTAAAAGCAAGGACTCTTCTACCGCGTCTTCGAATACAGTAACGATCGATGCAGGTGAAGGCAAGACGGTGAATGTCACGCTGGATAACGTAACGATCAATGTAGATGAAGAGCCCACGTCTGGTTATGACCCGAGCGCCTATAAGACCGCTGTAAGCGTTACCGGCAGCGGCAATACGAACATCGAGCTGAACGGCAACAACACGCTGACAAGCGGATATGGCCACGCCGGTTTGGAACATAATAAGACCGCCGACAGCGGCACGCTGACGATTCAGGACGAAAAGAATGATGATAGCTCCGCAAAGGGCAGTGCGTCCGATACTACTGGCAGTTTGACTGCCAACGGTGGTGGCCAAGGTGCCGGTATCGGCGGCAGTAGCAACAAGGACGGCCAAGTGACCATTACGGGTGGTAAGATCACTGCCACGGGTGGTAATGGGGCTGCCGGTATTGGCGGCGGTGCCAGTGACAAGTACACCGCCGTCGGCGGTGACGGCGATGTGACAATTTCCGGTGGTACGATCACCGCTACGGGTGGTAGTGGGGCTGCCGGTATTGGTGGTGGCCTCGATGGCAACGGTACGGTCATAATTACGGACGGCGATATCACCGCAAAGGCTAGGGGCTATTATGGTGCCGGTATTGGCGGCGGTTGTGGCGAGATACCGGAGGACACTCTTATTGGAGGAAATGGCACTGTCACCATCAGCGGCGGCACCATCACCGAAGCCTCTGGTGGCTATATGGCTGCTGGCATCGGCAGCGGCCTTCAGGGTCTGGGCACAGTGACCATTGAAGGTGATGCCGTCATCAAAAACGCACAGGGCGGTAAAGCTGGAGCCGGCATCGGCAGTGGCACCCGTGGTAACAGCGAGATCATCATCAGAGGTGATGCAGTCATTGAAAATGCGGAAAGTATAGAAAACGGCGCAGGCATCGGCAGCGGCCAAGGCGATGTGAATTATGACTATGATACCGAGGAGACGATAATTGATAAAACTGTCGGAAATGTGACCATTGAAGGCAACGCCAAAATCGAAAATGCAAAAAGTGGCTCTGGTGGTTCCGGCATTGGTGGCGGCACTCTTGGCATCGGCAATGTAATCATTAGAGGCAACGCTCAAATCGGAAACGCCACCGGCGGCGAAGAAGGTGCCGGTATCGGCGGCGGTGCTCTTGGCACTGGTCACGTGACCATCGAGGGCAATGTCACCATCGAAAATGCACAGGGCGGCGCTGGTGCTGCCGGTATCGGTGGCGGCGCAGAAACACAACCCGACACCGAGGATACCAGAAACAAAGTTTCCATCAAGAGCACCGAAGCTGGTTCTCCCAACATTACTGCTAAAGGCGGCGGCATTCTGAATGGCGGCGGCGTTCTGGATGACAATGTTTCTCTTCCCGGTGCTGCGGCCATCGGCAGCGGCAGCGTTGCTGACGGTGCTACTGAGGTAAAGTCTGATATTACCATGAAAGGCAAGGTAACGATCAACGCCACATCGGGCGGCGATGTGGCCATTGGCGATTCGATCAACGGCGAAACGCGGTTCTCCGGTTTGCAGGTGGGCACCAAAATCACCCGCCGCAATGCAAAGGGCGACGATGTTTCTCAGCCCGGTGATGTACCCGAACCCGAAAAGCCCGCCGAAACCGAAGCGGCAGAAGCGCCTTCCACCGGCTCGGTGGAAGTGGAGCGCCCGGTCACGGTGGAGGGGCTGTATGTCACCAACGTTCTGGGTAAGCAGATCACCCACACCTGCACCCAG
>QWCB01000665.1_pt1 | contig 37080 bp, 37 predicted proteins | sample 1972511 | NCBI WGS metagenome assembly QWCB01 (sample SAMN09866719, study PRJNA288562) | Human gut metagenome isolate term5_stool, whole genome shotgun sequencing... | isolation source: gut | host: Homo sapiens | place: USA: California | reverse complement strand
GTGGTTGTAAAAGAATTCGGTGGAGCGGTAGTTCAGTCGGTTAGAATACCTGCCTGTCACGCAGGGGGTCGCGGGTTCGAGTCCCGTCCGTTCCGCCACTTATTAAGAAGCCTCGAGTTAACGCTCGAGGTTTTTTTTCGTTTGTATTTCTATTATTGCCAAAATCGCAAAAATCCTCTGCGTTTTACGCCATTTTTCCACAACAGTCTGAAGCCCATAATCACCTCAGTTAACGAAAATAGCATTAAAAGAGGCATATTATGGCTATCCCTGCATTTGGTTTAGGCACTTTCCGTCTGAAAGACGACGTTGTTATTTCATCTGTGAAAACGGCGCTTGAACTTGATTATCGCGCAATTGATACCGCACAAATCTATGATAACGAAGCCGCAGTAGGTCAGGCGATTGCAGAAAGTGGCGTGCCACGTCATGAACTCTACATCACCACTAAAATCTGGATTGAAAATCTCAGCAAAGACAAATTGATCCCGAGTCTGAAAGAGAGCCTGCAAAAATTGCGTACCGATTATGTTGATCTGACGCTAATCCACTGGCCGTCACCAAGCGATGAAGTCTCTGCTGAAGAGTTTATGCAGGCGCTGCTGGAAGCCAAAAAACAAGGGCTGACGCGTGAGATCGGTATTTCCAACTTCACGATCCCATTGATGGAAAAAGCGATTGCTGCTGTTGGCGCTGAAAACATCGCTACTAACCAGATTGAACTCTCTCCTTATCTGCAAAACCGTAAAGTGGTCGCTTGGGCTAAACAGCACGGTATCCATATTACTTCCTATATGACTCTGGCGTATGGCAATGCACTGAAAGATAAGGTTATTGCTCGTATTGCAGCTAAACACAATGCGACTCCGGCTCAAGTGATTCTGGCGTGGGCTATGGGGGAAGGTTACTCAGTAATTCCTTCTTCTACTAAACGTGAAAACCTGGAGAGTAATCTTAAGGCACAAAATTTACAGCTTGATGCCGAAGATAAAAAAGCGATCGCCGCACTGGATTGCAACGACCGCTTGGTTAGCCCGGAAGGTCTGGCTCCTGAATGGGATTAAGCCTCTCTGACAGCTCCTCCGGGAGCTGTTTTTACATGCCCGCTAAGGAAATCGATAAAAGCCCGGATGCGCGTACTTACCGCACGGTCGCTGTAATAGACTGCACTGAATGGCATTTCTACTGGCAACACTTTATCTGCCATTAACTCCACCAATTCTCCGCGAGCGATTTCTTTGTCGATCATGTAGTCGGACAAACACGCAATCCCGTTGCCACTCAGGCAAAGCTGTTTCAGTGTTTCCCCACTATTGGATGACAAACCGTACTTCACCTCATGTAATTGTCCATCGCTACAGGCTATCGGCCAGGTATTGAGGGAAGCGGGTTCAGTGAATCCCAGGCAAATATGTTGCTTTAAATCGTCGATCGTTTCTGGCTTCCCGTAGCGGGAAATATAATCGGGGGAGGCGATAATTTTTCGATAACTGTTAAATAGCGGCCTGGCACGTAAGCTGGAATCCGTTAACGTACCGGCGCGTATCGCGACATCCACTTTTCTTTCGATCAAATTAATAATCGTTTCGGAGGAGACTAGCGATAAAGTGACTTCCGGATAGCGTTCACGAAAAGGCTTAATCAACGGCATCAGAAAGTGCAGCACCACTGGAGTTGCGGCATCGATCCGTAACAGTCCACGCGGTGTATTACGCGTCTCCATAATTTCTGATTCTGCCGCTGCCATCTCCTGCAAAATTGACTGTACGCGACGAAAATAACGCTCGCCTTCTTCCGTCAGGCTAAGTTGCCGCGTGGTCCGATTAAGCAGGCTAACGCCAAGTTTCATCTCCAGCTTTTTCACCGCCCGGCTTACCGCTGAGTTTGCTTGCCCTAATTGTTCCGCTGCCCGGCTAAAGCTGCCGCTTTCGACGACTGAAACAAAAATGGCGAGTTCTTCCGACGTGGCTTTCATTTTTGCTCCTGTTGCAAAATAGAAGAGATATTTTGAATTTATTTGTCATTAAACCATCAGGATGCGAGATATGCCATCCGATTTAATGTTCTCAATAATGAGCAAAATCCTGACCGGTGTAAGCACTTGCTTACATAACAATATACAATTGCTCGTTGAAAGAGTGAGCTAAAATCCCTATAACAGTAGAACCCTCCCGAGTGCGGAAGGGTTGACGTGATAGAGGTTTCAAAGTCAAAAGTGCGAAAAAACACCTATGCCATGCGCTATGTTGCCGGACAACCTGCGGAAAGGATCTTACCGCCGGGGTCTTTTGCGAGCATCGGCCAGGCATTACCACCTGGAGAACCGTTAAGTACCGAAGAGCGTATTCGGATCCTGGTGTGGAACATATACAAACAGCAACGCGCTGAATGGTTGTCGGTATTAAAGAACTACGGCAAAGATGCACATCTGGTGTTATTGCAGGAAGCGCAGACAACGCCAGAGTTAGTACAGTTTGCGACTGCTAACTATCTTGCCGCCGATCAGGTACCCGCTTTCGTGCTGCCACAACATCCTTCTGGCGTAATGACCCTTTCGGCGGCACATCCAGTGTATTGCTGCCCGTTACGTGAACGAGAACCCATTTTGCGTCTGGCGAAATCGGCACTGGTGACGGTCTATCCCTTACCTGACACCCGCCTGTTGATGGTGGTTAATATACACGCCGTCAACTTCAGTCTGGGCGTGGATGTCTATAGTAAGCAGTTACTTCCTATTGGCGATCAGATAGCTCACCACAGTGGCCCGGTCATTATGGCGGGAGATTTCAATGCCTGGAGCCGTAGAAGGATGAACGCGTTATATCGCTTTGCGCGGGAAATGTCGCTACGCCAGGTGCGTTTTACCGATGATCAGCGCCGTCGGGCGTTTGGTCGCCCGCTCGATTTTGTTTTCTACCGTGGTCTGAACGTCAGCGAAGCTTCTGTACTGGTTACGCGCGCGTCCGATCACAATCCGCTACTCGTTGAATTCAGTCCCGGCAAGCCTGATAAATAAGATATGTCAGGTCTGCCACAGGGCAGACCAACGTTTGGCGCTGCCCTTTTATACTCAAACAACAAAAGGACAGCGCAATGACAACACAATCCCACCATGACCACGTAGAAAAGCAGTTTAGCTCTCAAGCTAGCGAATATCTGACTAGTACCGTACATGCATCCGGACGAGATTTACAGCGCCTGGCGGTGCGTCTGGCTGATTATCCTGATGCAAGTGTACTTGATATGGGCTGCGGAGCAGGGCATGCCAGCTTTGTCGCTGCGCAGAACGTGAGCGCGGTGGTAGCGTATGACTTATCTGCCCAAATGCTGGATGTCGTGGCACAAGCTGCCGAAGCCCGGCAACTGAAAAATATCACCACCCGCCAGGGTTATGCCGAAAGTCTGCCATTTGCCGATAACGCATTTGATATTGTTATCAGCCGTTATTCTGCCCATCACTGGCATGATGTTGGTGCAGCACTGCGAGAAGTGAATAGGATATTGAAACCTGGCGGTAGGCTGATTGTGATGGACGTAATGTCTCCGGGTCATCCAGTGCGCGACATCTGGTTACAGACGGTAGAAGCATTACGCGATACCTCTCACGTACGAAACTACGCCAGCGGTGAGTGGTTGACGTTAATCAGTGAAGCCAATCTGATAGTTGATAATTTAATTACAGATAAGTTACCGCTGGAATTTTCTTCATGGGTAGCGAGAATGCGTACGCCAGAAGCGTTAGTAGACGCTATTCGCATTTACCAACAGAGCGCATCGACAGAGGTGAAAACGTATTTTGCCTTGCAGAATGATGGCTCTTTCACCAGTGATATCATCATGCTAGAAGCACATAAAGCGGCATAAATAAAAAAGGCACCGGGGGAATCGGTGCCTTTTTTATTATCTGGTTTGTCAGGAATCTGGCATGTTGTTGTTTTTCACAAACAACGTCAGCTTATCGCCTGGTTGCAGATTCGCAGTGTCGCTGTTCCAGCGCATTACATCTTTGATGTTCACGCCGTGGCGTTTAGCAATGCTTGAAAGCGAATCGCCTTTGCGCACACGATACGTAATGCTATCGCTGTTGTTTGCCAGTCGCTGTGCGCTACTGCCTGCACCAATCGTCAAACTTTGGCCTGGCTTCAGCTTAGATCCGCGCAGTTTGTTCCACTGCTGCAAATCTTTGGTGCTTACGCCGAGACGTGAAGCGATACTTGAAAGCGTGTCGCCAGAGCGTACGGTGTAAACACGGCTGTTAAGCGGCGTATTGTCGGCAACCAGCGTCGACTGTACAGCAGCAATTTCGCCTGAAGCCAGAGATTCACGCAGTTGATCTGCATGCTTCTTTGGCACCATCACGTACTGCGGACCACTTGCGCCCAGCGTGGAGCCTTTCACGCCTGCGTTGAATGTCTTCAGCTTGCTGACGGAAATCCCCGCCATATCTGCAACCTTCGCCATTTCAACCGGGCTGCTCAGGTGCACACGTGCCAGAGCACGGCTTTCATCGGTCGTTGGCAGACGTACGCCATAACGCTTGCTGTTTTTGAGAATATCACTCAATGCCAGCATTTTAGGCACGTACTGCTTCGTTTCCTGCGGCAACGGTAACGACCAGAAGTCCGTGGATTTCCCACGCGCTTTGTTCGTTTTAATTGCCTTCATGACCCGACCTTCGCCGCTGTTATAAGCCGCTACGGTCAGAAGCCAGTCGCCGTCAAACATCTTGTTCAGACGCTGCATCATGTTCAGCGCGGCAGTTGTTGAAGCAACAACATCGCGACGCGCGTCATAATTGCGGGTCTGTTTCAAACCATAATTGCGCCCCGTGCTCGGAATGATCTGCCAGATGCCCGCGGCATTGGCGCCAGACGTTGCGTGAGGATCAAAAGCGCTCTCCACTATGGGTAGTAGTACCAGTTCCATAGGCATGTTACGTTTTTTAACTTGCCCGGCTATCCAGTACATATACGGCTCTGCCCGTAAAGTTACATCGTGGAGATAGCTCTTATTGCGTAAATATTTCTGTTTCTGTTCGCGAATCCGGTCGTTTTCCGGAATTCCCATCTTTAGCTCGTCGCCAATGAAAGCCCACAAGTCACCATCTGGCGCGATAGACGTCCCATCGTCCATCCATCGTGCCTGACTTGTAAACTTTGCTGCTTCCCCTTGACCAGCTGCAGAAAGGCTCTGTGCGTGCTGTTGAACGTTGCCGGTGCTCTGGCAACCCACGAGCAGGACAGAGGCGAGTAATATCGCTTTTGCCTTCATGTGTGTGTCAATAGTTGCTTAAAAGACGACCGATCATAACGGCGAACGGAGCCGATGACAAGAAAGTTTTATCAGAACCTGTCTTTCTTTGACCTTAACCATGCAAAACGCTCTTCAGGTTGTTGCAATAATGTTTCTTTATTAATTACATTAATTAAATCAATATCTTCCGTTCTTAAAAAAACATTAATTTGCCGCTCATTTTTCAGAATTACGGGTAGTGTTATTTGATTTTTTGCCCGTAACTCCTTAACTTTACGATAATAATCATTTATGGACAAATCGTGCGGAAGAATACTCAAAGCAAACTTCATATTTGATAAGGTATATTCATGAGCACAACATACCAATGTATCGTCAGGTAACGCACTTAACTTTTTAAGTGATTGATACATTTGTGATGGTGTCCCTTCAAACAACCGACCACACCCACCAGAAAACAGCGTGTCGCCGCAAAATAGATAAGGTTTACTGAAGTAACAGATATGTCCTAAAGTGTGACCCGGTGTGGCAATTACACTAAATTCATGCCCCAAAACGAAGGCAGTTTCGCCATCTTTGACTACCTGTGTTGTTCCCTTATCTTGTGTCTCTTGTGGTCCATACACCACAATTTGCGGAAACTTTTCCACCAGTTCTTTTACGCCGCCAACGTGATCGTGGTGATGGTGGGTGAGAAATATGGCCTCCGGTTGCCAGTTATTGGCGGAAATGGCGTTTAATACTGGCTCTGCGTCCCCGGGATCGACAATCAGACAGCGACCTGCTTCATCATTCAAAACCCAGATGTAATTGTCATCAAAGGCGGGAATACTGTTAAGATGCATAGATTACCTCTCAGTGTGAAACGGAAGGTTGTGATGAAACCGGCAAGAGTCCCTCAAACTGTCGTGGCTCCTGATCGCTGGGGCGATTTGCCCTGGGGAGAGCTTTATCGCAAGGCGCTGGAGCGCCAGCTCAACCCGTGGTTCACTAAAATGTATGGTTTTCATCTGCTTAAGATTGGCAATTTAAGCGCAGAAATCAATTGCGAAGCGTGCGCGGTTTCTCATCAAGTGAATGTTTCTGCGCAAGGACTGCCCGTCCAGGTGCAGGCGGACCCACTTCATCTTCCTTTTGCCGATAAATCCGTTGATGTTTGTCTACTGGCACATACATTGCCGTGGTGCACCGATCCGCATCGTTTATTGCGTGAAGCCGATCGGGTATTGATTGATGATGGCTGGCTGGTGATTAGTGGCTTCAATCCCATCAGTTTAATGGGATTACGCAAACTTGTGCCGGTATTGCGCAAAACCTCGCCCTATAATAGCCGGATGTTTACTCTGATGCGGCAGCTGGACTGGCTCTCTTTGTTGAATTTTGAAGTGCTACACGCCAGCCGTTTCCACGTTCTCCCGTGGAACAAACACGGTGGAAAACTATTGAATGCGCATATTCCTGCGCTTGGTTGCTTACAACTTATTGTCGCCCGGAAACGGACTATTCCTTTAACGCTAAATCCGATGAAACAGAGTAAAAACAAGCCACGAATTCGCCAGGCGGTTGGAGCCACCCGGCAATGTCGTAAACCACAGGCTTAAACTTCGACTTGATAGCCCGTATCTTCCAGTGTGGGATTCATCGCTGCGGCACGAGCCAGTTCATCGCAACGTTCGTTTTCTGGATGACCGGCATGGCCTTTAACCCATTCCCATTTGATTTGATGCTGCCCCAGCGCAGCATCAAGACGTTGCCAGAGATCGACATTTTTTACTGGTTTTTTGTCTGCTGTTTTCCAGCCACGTTTTTTCCAGTTATGGATCCACTGGGTGATACCCTGGCGGACATACTGGCTGTCGGTACTCAAAATGACTTCGCAATGTTCTTTTAACGCCTCCAGCGCGACAATAGCGGCCATCAACTCCATACGGTTGTTGGTGGTGCGGGTGTAGCCTGCGCTAAAGGTTTTCTCGCGTCCGCGATAGCGTAAAATAGCGCCGTAACCCCCAGGTCCAGGATTACCCAGACACGAACCATCGGTGAAAATTTCTACCTGTTTAAGCATCTCTGGTAGACTTCCTGTAATTGAATCGAACTGTAAAACGACAAGTCTGACATAAATGACCGCTATGAGCACTGCAATTACACGCCAGATCGTTCTCGATACCGAAACTACCGGTATGAACCAGATTGGTGCGCACTATGAAGGCCACAAGATCATTGAGATTGGTGCCGTTGAAGTGGTGAACCGTCGCCTGACGGGCAATAACTTCCATGTTTATCTCAAACCCGATCGGCTGGTGGATCCGGAAGCCTTTGGCGTACATGGTATTGCCGATGAATTTTTGCTCGATAAGCCCACGTTTGCCGAGGTAGCCGATGAGTTCATGGACTATATCCGCGGAGCGGAGCTGGTGATCCATAACGCAACGTTCGATATCGGCTTTATGGACTACGAGTTTTCGTTGCTTAAGCGCGATATTCCGAAGACCAATACCTTCTGTAAGGTCACCGATAGCCTTGCGGTGGCGAGGAAAATGTTTCCCGGTAAGCGCAACAGCCTCGATGCGTTATGTGCCCGCTACGAAATAGATAACAGTAAACGAACGTTGCACGGGGCATTACTCGATGCCCAGATCCTTGCGGAAGTTTATCTGGCGATGACTGGTGGTCAAACGTCGATGGCTTTTGCGATGGAAGGAGAGACACAACAGCAACAAGGTGAAACAACAATTCAGCGCATTGTGCGTCAGGCAAGTAAGTTACGCGTTGTTTTTGCGACAGATGAAGAGCTTGCGGCACATGAAGCCCGTCTCGATCTGGTGCAGAAAAAGGGCGGAAGCTGCCTCTGGCGGGCATAAATACCTGTAAAAGGCGCTAAAATTAGCGACTTGGGCGATTTTTGCAGCAAACGATTCAAAAGATGAGAAAAACCGTTGACGAAGGGTGAGGCAATCCGTAATATTCGCCTCGTTCCCAACGGAACACAACGCGGAGCGGTAGTTCAGTCGGTTAGAATACCTGCCTGTCACGCAGGGGGTCGCGGGTTCGAGTCCCGTCCGTTCCGCCAATATTCAGAAAGCCCGAATCATTACTGATTCGGGCTTTCGTCGTTTTGGTGAAGCGAGAATTTTTCACTCCGCAAGTAAAACGAATATGATTTAAAAAATGGCCAGATAATATAAATTCTGGCCACTTCTGTTACTCCAGCGCATCCCATTTTTCCAGCAGTTCTACTGGAATTTCATTTATTACCTCCGAGAAGCGTTTTCCGACCAGGCGTTCTGCCTGGCGCAGCAAAGGAATGGTCGGGCTGCTCGGTTCGCTGTGCTCAAACCAGCGACGAATGACACGCAGGCGTTCCAGCGCGTCGTTCCGGTCGCGGATCTGCCGGGGGTCTGCGCCGGACATCGGTGATGTTTCCTCCGCGATATGCACCGGTAGCACAATCTGCTCTGCCTGCATCTGTTCAGTATAATCGATGGTGGCGTTCTCCGGCTGTTCAGCCTGTGGTTGTGGCAGGATCTCCGGCGTGGTGGTCTGTACCGCCCCCGGCAACAGGGTCAGCAGTTGTGTCAGACGCGAAAAGTCCGGTGCCTGGTCATTCAGCGTTTCTCGTGCATGACGTTGCAACCGCTCAGTGGACTCTGCGGCCTGGCGAAAGGCGTCCAGCGGCAGTGCGCCGCGTGCTTCCAGGTCTGCCAGTTGCTGGCGTACCGATTCCGGTGCCAGCGCATCCGCCGGGCGTGATGCAGACAGCGAACGCTCCACATCCCGGACCTGAAGGCGCATGGCGATATTATTTGACAGTGTGATACCACGAATATCCGCCATGACGCCTTCATGGTCCAGCAACGCCGCCAGCGCGTTGCTGCGTGCCACTGCCGCCTCTTCGGCGGTGATATCTTCGGTCGCGAGCAGTTTCGGGTGGATGGCGTCCGGGTACGTGGCGCACAACGTTTCCAGCAGCGTGAGCGCCTCCGCCAGTCCCCAGGCTCCGGTCTGCTGGATACGGCAGCGCAGCAGGACAACCAGAATGCGGATATCTTTGCTGCGCATCAGCAGACGATGGGCTTCCCGCTCAAGCTCCGCCCAGTTAATGGTTTCCGGCGTACTGACAAAATCGCCGTATTGCGCTTCTTCACGCGGTGCGGCGCGGGTGAACAGTAGCAGGTATTCCGGATCGTACTCCAGATCCGGGCCGCAGGGGCATTCCGCCGAAATTGGGTCAGACAGGAATATTTCCATTTAATTATCCTCAGTGCGCCAGGTAGTGTTCTGGTTCGAAAATCATGCCCGTCACCGGGTTGTCGTGCATGGCTTTACCCGCCCATGCGGTCCAGCCCAGTTGGTACGGGCCACCGATAACAGCCGGAGGGGCGGCGTGGGGCTTTAGCTGTAGCTCAATTTCCCAGCAGTATTCAAAACCACTAAAGGCGCGGACCAGTTCTGTCAGGACGGGCAGGTTATTGCCGCCAGGCAGAAAACGTCGGTAATCCTCCAGCGTCAGCGGGCCGATAACCAGCCGGAACTTATACTGCATGTCCGGCACGGCCTGGCCGATGAGTGCACCATTGCCAATAACAGAAGAGGGGGCAAGCATCCCCAGCCGGGTGATCTCATCGTCCGCCACGGCTATCCAGTGCAGAACATACTCCTGTATCCGGAAAGGTACACCGAAATAGTGCGCCAGCGTGGTGGCCAGACCGTCCGGATTGCGGGACTCACGCACCAGATGGGCCGATGCCGCCAGGCGAGCGTGATCCGGCAACGGGCTGTCGGTGCTCTCCCGCAAATCCTGCCCGCTGAGGCTGGCGACATAAAAGGCAAAGCGGTCATGTTGCGGTTTATCCAGACCACCCCCAGCGGACTGGGCGCTGCGCCATGCCTGGTAAAACTGCGTCAGCCAGCGGTGATGAAAAAGATCAGAAAAACGGGTTAGCGTGGGGTCTCTTCGGCTTTCAGTCCGGTTGCGCGCCAGTTCGCTGTAGTGCAGCGGCAGTGGACCGTTCGGCCCCCACAGCCCGAGACTGTACAAACTGATGTGCAAGCGCTCTTCTTGCCAGCTCACACTGGCGATTTCCCGTGGTGCAAAGGTCAGCGCGGGCGTTTGTCCGAGGCGAAATTTTTCCATCCGAGGTTGCCAGGTGTTTCCCGCCGGAACGGTACACAACTGCACATCAACGCGGCGCATCAGGTTCAGAAAACCGTAACGCCAGGGGGTTTCCTGCGCCTGAGTGAAATCGTTGCTCATACGCTTCCCCGATGTCCCGTCCTGACAGGCCAGGTCATAATTTTGCCGCGCTGCATGCTGTGCAGCGTCATCTGCGAGAAGGTATTAATGGAAACATGACGGGCGATATAGTGTTCCAGCACCAGGCCGAACAGATACGGACTGATGCCGGAAAAACCTTCTTCATCCACCGTCAGTTCACAACTGACGCCACGCCCATAGACCAGCAGCCCGGAACCGGGCAGACGGCGGGTTACCGGGGTCGTTTTGCAACCAATCAAGCTGCGCACCTGGCGCGATTGCGGACTGTCATGAGCAGGAATAAACAGGTTCAGCAGATCTCGCAACGCCTGGCCGCCGGTACGGTGATCCAGATCGGCCAGCGGCAGATAATTAAAAGATAACTGGCGGATCAACCGCCATGCCATCTCACGTTCAGCCAGCGGGGGCTGCGGCGAGCGCGGCGGGCGGATAAGCCCTACGCCCGCCACCGGGATGGCCGCATCCACGGTCAGATCGTCCCGCCCATTGCGGGCAATAAGACAGGGCAGATCGCGGTTAGTGACCATGGCCGTGATGGTGATATGGCGCAGATTTTCCGGGTACGGCGCTTCATACTGGTCAACCAGCGACAGGAACACTTCCGAGCCCGTATAGGGAGTACGGGTACCGTAACGGCGGGCGTTTTCAGATAAGCGGCGGGGCTCCCGGCGCAGGGAAAAATAACGTCCGTGATTGCCTTCATCATTATTGCGGGTGTGGTAGAGCGGGCGAAAGGCCATCTTCCGTGTGGTGTCGGTTTCCAGCCCTTCCACTTCCTGGACCGAGAATACCTCATAATCCAGCGGATGGGTTCTGTCCACCACCAGATGCTGTTCCGTCGTGCTGTGCGTGACATCGATCCGGGTGGTGACGCGGGGAAACAGGTTGATAACCGGGGTACAGAACAGGCTGAACTGTGCCGCATTCGTCTGGTGGATCAGCCAGTCCGGCGGCAGGCGATTCAGCAGGATAACAATCTCCGCCACGCCGCCGTCAATTTTCTGTAACCCGGCAGACAGGCCCGTCGGGGTGAAAAAAAAGAAGCGTTCCGGACAGGTAAAATATTCATGTAGCAGGTTATGGCCGTGAAACACGTTCCACGCCAGCGGCAACAGTCCCTGATCCGGATCCAGGCCTTCGTACATAACGGGCTGTTTCAGATTCACATCCAGCGCGCCGTCAAAATGCCCCGGAATGCCAGCCAGGGTCGCGATGGCGCTGGTATGTAGAAGTTCGAACAGGTGTGAGGCTGTGCGCTCCTCGCCGCAGAGATAAAACGGCAGCTTGTTCAGCCCTGCAAGCTGACTGAACGTCAGTTCACCAAAGGTGCGCAGGGTAATACGCAGCGCCCCAGCGACGTGAATGTTGGCTGGCAGGTAGCGGTGCAGGGCAGGCATATCCGGCGGCGCGGCGGTCAGCCGCGCCTCTTCGATGGCAAGCGGCCACAGCGTCACATTCTGGCTGCTACGAAACTGGCAGGCGGTACTTTCGCCTTCCGGAATGGCGGAAAAAAAGGCCGTGTCGCGCGGGACGGTGAATCCCTTCGCCAGATCGCCTTCTTCCGGATCGGGATGAAGCTGCGCCACGCTCATTGAGGGCGTGGGGGTGACGTAATTGGGGCTGACCACTTCCAGCAGGCGCTGGGTGAAACGGGGGAATTCAGCGTCAATTTTTAGCTGCGTGCGGGCGGACAGGAAGCTGAAGGCCTCGACCATTCGCTCCACATACGGATCGGCAATATCCGTTCCCTGCATACCCAGTCGGGCGGCGACTTTAGGATGACGGGCGGCAAATTCGGCTCCCGTTTCCCGCAGATAGCTTAGTTCGCGGTTGTAGTATTCCAGTAGCCGTGGATCCATCGGTTTCTCTCTGAATTAAAAAAACGTAATGCGGCTCTGTTCCATATCCAGCGCGCTGCGTACCCGGAATGCCATCGGGTAGGGCTGCGTGAGGATCTCGCCGCGAATTTCAAACTGTAATGTGTTATGGCCGCTCTGGTGGCGCTCATCCTGAAGTGGGATGATTTGCAGGGTGGACGCTTTCAGCCGGGGTTCAAACCGGATGATGGTACGCAAAATGGCCCTGCGAATATCGTCCCACTTGTGTTCATACAGAAAGCTGCCCGCCAGTGGCGGTAGGCCGTAGTTCAGTACGGACGCTGCCGCGTGCGGATAACGTGCAGCATCAATATCATCTTCATGGCTGACGGTGTTGAGCAGAAATGACAAATCCCGGCGAATGATCTCCTTAAGCTGAACCGGGCTGACGCTGATATCGTGGTCGCGTTTCTGGTTTGGGGCATCATCACACAGGCGGTCAAACAGCGTGGGCAGTAGGTGATTGTCCGGACGCTGGCGGGAAGCGCTCATGCGTCGCTTCCTTCAGCGGTGTTAAAGGTACAGGTGGACAAATCCAGCAGGCTGATATCGCCGTGACCGGTGAGCCACACCCTCTGACCCAGCGCCTGTACCAGAGTCTCTCCTGCCCCGTCCTGCCAGACCGTTTCCCGGCACAGACGCAGGGAGTCGGCAGCCTTTTCAGAGCCGCTGTAGCGGGAAAACAGCCAGGCACTGTGTGTGTCACCACTGTTCAGGGTGACGTTGGCGGGTTTCCAGATCAAATCGGTCAGATGCGCAGGCCGCGGCGATTTCAGCGAACAGATTTGTGAAAACGGCAGCCAGATATATGCTCCGCCCGCGATCAGTTCGAGTACCGGACCGGTACGGGAGTCGCTGTCGCTAATCCAGTCAAATGAGCCGCCATTCCACTGCCCGGAAATGTCTGTTATGGCCTCAAGCGCGCGGCTGCGGTGGACATCAGCTTCTTGCGCTTCACCACGGGCGTTACAGGCGAGAGCAGCCAGCAGATCCTCTATCCAGGGCGGAGGTGGGAGAATAAAATCAGGCAGCTGTTCGCCCTGAAAGCAGGCGTGGCGGTATATCTCACAGCGGATCAGCTCGCCAAATACCTGCGCTTCGCGGGTATAATTTGCGTCCATCCGGGCGCATAGCTGGATCTGTTGCAGCGCCCGCGACCAGTTGCCTGTTACACACAATAACTGAAACAGGTTGTAGCGGCAGGAGGCCTGCGCAGGGTGTATTCTCACCTGCCGTTCCGCTATCTGAATGCCCTCCACCACGGAATAATCCCGCAGTAGCGCCGACAAGGTAGCCGGTAGCGCGTTATTGTTTGTCATGAGAGATATCTCCGTGTTGTGCCGGGTTTATCCGGTAATGGCTGTCAATGCCGATGATGCGATGCTCTTTCTGTGTCAGATCGGGCAGGACGGCGTTATGCGCTGCTTCCGGTGCGTATTCCGGGGAAAGTAAATGCAGGATATCAGGGAGAGTTTTTTCGGCAGGCCAGATAGTTTCACCTTCTCCGGTGGCATCAAGTACATCGAGAATAGCGTCAATGCTTAACCCGCCAGTGACCATATCCTGCAATGTATCGGCTTCAGTGATCAGGTCACGCAATGAACCCAGATCCTGTTGGGAGGACTCTCCGTTAAAGGGAAAAAGATCAGCATGGCGATGAAGATCTTGTTCGGGAGATAACAACGCCTCGCGGTATTCCTGATAAAGTTGGGTCAGGGCATTTTCTTTTTCCGCATCTTCTCCGGTGGAGGAGGCTCCATGAACAGGAATGATATCGAATGGATTTTGTGATGTCAGATGCTGCTGTCTGAACCAATCCAGATCCAGATATTCGGTTATTGTTTCCGACGTGATGGCAGTCTGCGATATCGTTTTTACTGCGCTCAGGTCCGGAGATGATGGATTGCCATGCACAAGGCGCCATGAAGATAACCCCCATTCTATCAGGTCGCCTTCATTCAGACGCATACGGTGATGAGGTTCCACAATCTGGTCGTTTACCGTACAGCAATATTCGGTAGACTGATTGATAATCCACCATGCTTCTTCGTGGCGGGTCAGACTGAGGGCAATCTTTACATCATCATTCACCTCAAAAACAGGAATCCAGGGAGAGGTAACGGTGAAGATAATTTGTGTTCCTTCAGTCGCGTAAATTGTATTATCGGCGATCCCGTGCGCCTGTATTTTTTGGAGTCCCCACGTAATATTTGGTTTCATTGTGTATCACTGTGTAGAGTGTTTCTTTCAAAGGAATAAGTTTTCTAAATTTTTAGATAAGCAATGCTGATCAATTTACTTTATCAATATAAGTTTTTGCAGGAATATATAGTGGCAATTTTCAATTTAATATATTCATGGCGTGTATGAAATTGGCTTACTCTATTGAATATCACCATGAAAAAGATACTACCTGCTATATTACATTGTGTTCTGTGATATGCATCATTGTTTCATTCTGCTTTTTTGATAATTCTATTAATTAGAAGTTTTAATCGGTACAGTAATGTTTATGTATCATTTATATGTTATTACATCATCAGGTGTAACAGATGGACACTCCTGTTTCGCGCAGTGCATTATATGGAAAGCTAACCAAATCTTTGTTTAGCTCTTTGGAATCTGCGACAACGTTCTGTAAATTACGCGCTAATCCTTATGTCGAACTAACGCATTGGTTGCATCAGCTAATACTGCAACCAGAGAATGACATTCACAATGTGCTTCGACATTATCAAATAACATCTGCTGATGTTGAGACGGCGTTAATTCAGCAATTGAATATATTGCCTGCCGGAGCGAGTGTAATTAACGATTTTTCCCATCATATCGATCTTTCTGTTGAAAAAGCCTGGATGTTGGCAAGTATCCGCTTTGGCGATCAAAAAATTCGTAGTGGATGGTTATTACTTGCCTGGTTAACAACGCCAGAATTGTATCGGGTGTTAAAAAATATTTGTGCGCCATTGGCAGGGCTACCGGTAGATGAACTATTAGATATTCTTCCGTCTTTAATCACTTCATCTCCTGAATTAACAGAAATGCCTTATGACGGCTCAGATTTAAATTCTGCAGTACCGGGGGAAGCTAGCCAGGTCTTTGCCGGCGAATCAACCGGAAGCAAATCCGCGCTGGCGAAATACTGCCAGGACATGACAGCGCTGGCCCGTGAAGGCAATATCGATCCGGTCACCGGTCGCGAACACGAGATCCGTACTATGACGGATATTCTGCTGCGCCGTCGCCAGAACAACCCGCTACTGACCGGCGAGGCGGGGGTCGGGAAAACAGCAGTGGTGGAAGGATTCGCGCTGGCGATTGCCGGGGGGGAAGTGCCGCCTTCACTGCGTAACGTGCGGTTGCTGTCACTGGATGTTGGAGCGCTGCTGGCTGGGGCGTCCATGAAGGGGGAATTTGAATCCCGCCTGAAAGCGTTGCTGGAAGAGGCCGCGCGCTCGCCGCAGCCGGTGATCCTTTTTGTTGATGAAGTTCACACGCTGGTGGGCGCTGGTGGTACATCCGGTACGGGGGATGCTGCCAACCTGCTGAAACCGGCACTGGCGCGTGGCACCCTGCGCACCATCGGCGCAACCACCTGGAGCGAGTACAAACGCCATATCGAAAAGGATCCGGCGCTGACCCGGCGTTTTCAGGTATTGCAGGTTGCTGAGCCGGAAGAGGTTGCGGCTGTTGAGATGGTGCGCGGGTTAGTTACCACGCTTGAAAAACACCATGACGTGCTGATCCTTGATGAGGCCGTGCGCGCCGCCGTACAGCTTTCTCACCGTTACATTCCGGCCCGGCAACTACCGGATAAGGCCATCAGCCTGCTGGATACGGCGGCGGCCCGTGTAGCGCTGTCGCTGCATACCTCGCCTGCGAGAGTCCAGTATCTGCGCCAGCAGCTCAACGCTGCCGAACTGGAGCAGGAGTTGTTATTAAAGCAGGAAAAAATGGGTATCCACTCGGAGCGGGGCGATGTACTGGCGGCGCGGATTACATCGCTGAATGCCGATCTTTCTGACACCGAAGCGCGGTGGCAGCAGGAACTGGAGTTGGTTCACCGATTACAGGAACAGCGTGCCGCAGAGCCCGGCGAGCGTGACGAAATAACGCTGCAACAGGCGGAAACGGCATTAAGAGGCTGGCAGGGTGAAAACCCCGTCGTGTACCCGGAAGTTAGTGCAACTGTGGTGGCAGAGATTGTCTCCGACTGGACCGGTATTCCCACCGGACGGATGGTGAAAGATGAAGCCAGTCAGATCCTGGAATTGCCCACCCGTCTGGCGCAGCGTGTTACCGGGCAGATGGATGCGCTGGCGCAGATTGGCGAGCGTATCCAGACCGCGCGGGCGGGGTTAGGCGATCCGCGTAAACCGGTGGGCGTCTTTCTGCTGGCCGGGCCGTCCGGTGTCGGCAAGACCGAGACCGCGCTGGCGCTGGCGGAATCTATTTACGGCGGTGAGCAGAACCTGATCACCATCAACATGAGCGAGTTTCAGGAGTCTCACACCGTCTCCACGCTGAAAGGCGCGCCGCCCGGCTACGTCGGCTATGGCGAAGGCGGTGTGTTGACGGAAGCCGTACGCCGCCATCCCTGGAGTGTAGTGTTACTGGATGAAATTGAAAAAGCCCATCACGACGTCCACGAGTTGTTCTATCAGGTATTCGATAAAGGCGCGATGGAGGATGGCGAAGGTGTCCATATCGATTTCAAAAATACCACGCTGTTGTTGACCACTAATGCGGGTGCGGAACTTATCAGCCAGCTCTGTGAGGATCCGGCGCTGATGCCTGATTTGGCAGGACTAAAAGAGGCGTTAATGCCGGAGTTACGTAAACACTTCCCGGCGGCTTTCCTGGGGCGGGTGACGGTTATCCCCTATCTGCCGCTGGATGAGACGGCGCGTGGTGTCATTGCCCGCCTGCATCTTGGCAGATTGATGGATCGGATGGCGGAGCAGCATGGCGTTTCACTGGTGTATGGCGATGAACTGATTACGCACATAGTGTCGCGCTGCCCGATGCACGAAACCGGCGCTCGTTTGCTCATCGGCTATATCGAACAACATATCCTCCCACAACTGTCCCGTTACTGGTTGCAGGCGATGACAGAGAAAACGGCCATCACGCAAATCCGCATTCGTGTGGATGAGGATGAACAGGTTATTTTTGAAACGGTTCATGAAGCATGATTTATCCGTATGAATGAACTGTTTGCTGTGCATTTTTTAAACTGTGCCGTCGGACCACTCCCCAGGTGGTCGTCGGCTGACTGATAAGGAAATGAAGGATTATGGCTATCAACAACAGTGCGCAGAAGTTTATTGCCCGCAACCGCGCGCCCCGCGTGCAGATTGAGTATGACGTTGAGATTTACGGCTCCGAGAAAAAAATCGAACTACCGTTTGTCATGGCGGTACTGGCCGATCTGGCCGGTAAACCACGCGAAGAGCTGCCACCGGTCACCGATCGTAAATTCCTTGATATTGATATCGATAACTTCAACGAGCGGATGAAAGCCATTGCGCCGCGCGTGGCATTTGCTGTCCCCAATACGCTGACGGGCGAAGGGCAGTTAATGGTCGATATCACGTTAGAGAATATGGACGATTTTTCGCCTGCGCAGATTGCCCGTAAGGTGGATGCCCTGAATCAGTTGCTGGAAGCACGTACTCAGCTTGCCAACCTGCAAACCTATATGGATGGTAAAGCGGGAGCAGAAAATCTGATCAACAAACTATTACAAGACCCAACGTTACTGAAAGCTCTGGCCAGCGCGCCAAAACCTGTCGCTCAACAGGAAAGTGTCTTATCAGGTGAAACGGGAACAGCAGACTAACAGCGATTTTATTAAGGAACTTTCATGGTAAACGATACTCTTCTGGCGACTGGCGACCTCTCTACTACGCAAACCACTGCCTATCAGGAAACGGAATTTGATTCGCTGCTGGATAAAGCCTTCCGTCCCAAGACACCTCAGGCAGCAAAGGCTGTTGAGGCGGCAGTTCAGACGCTGGCCCAACAGGCTCTGACAAATACGGTCACTGTTAGTGATGATGCTTATAAAAGTATTGCTGCGATTATTGAGCAGATCGATTTCAAATTAACTGAGCAGATCAAACTAATCCTGAGTCATCCAGAATTTCAGAAACTGGAGTCCTCCTGGCGTGGGATGGAACATTTGGTTTACAACACTGAAACCGATGAAAAATTAAAAATCCGCTTTATGAACCTTTCAAAGGATGAATTGCGGAAAAATATGAAACGTTACAAAGGGATCGCGTGGGATCAAAGCCCCATGTTCAAAAAGCTGTATGAAGCCGAATATGGGCAGTTAGGCGGAGAACCTTACGGTTGTATTATTGCGGATTATTATTTTGATCACACGCCACCGGATGTGGATCTGCTCGGCTCCATTGCCAAAGTGGCAGCCTCAGCCCATGCGCCGTTTATTGCCGGGGCCTCTCCATCAGTGTTGCAGATGGATTCCTGGCAGGAACTGGCTAACCCACGCGACCTCACCAAAATTGTGACCCAGAACCTCGAATATGCACCGTGGAACTCACTGCGTAAAAGCGAGGATTCCCGCTACATCGGCCTGACGATGCCGCGTTTTCTCTCCCGTTTACCTTATGGTGCGAAAACAAACCCTGTCGATGAGTTTGATTTTGAAGAAGATGCAGATGGCGCAGACCACAGCAAATACGTCTGGAGCAACGCTGCCTATGCGATGGGCGTGAATATCAATCGTTCCTTTAAACATTATGGCTGGTGTACGTTGATCCGCGGTGTGGAATCCGGCGGCGCGGTGGAAAACCTGCCCTGTCATACCTTCCCGACCGATGACGGCGGCGTGGACATGAAATGCCCGACGGAAATCGCCATCTCTGACCGCCGTGAAGCGGAACTGGCGAAAAATGGCTTTATCCCGCTGATCCACCGCAAAAACTCCGATTACGCCGCCTTTATCGGCGCACAGTCGCTGCAAAAACCTCAGGAATATTACGACCCGGATGCCACGGCCAACGCTAATCTCTCCGCCAGGCTGCCATATTTGTTCGCCTGCTCACGGTTTGCGCACTTCCTCAAGTGCATCGTGCGCGACAAAATCGGCTCGTTCAAAGAACGTGAAGATATGTAGCGCTGGCTCAATGAGTGGATCATGAACTACGTTGACGCCGATCCGGTGAACTCCTCACAGGAAACCAAAGCTCGCCGCCCGCTGGCAGCTGCCGAAGTGGTGGTGGAAGAGGTGGAAGGTAATCCGGGGTATTACGATGCCAAATTCTTCCTGCGTCCGCATTTCCAGCTTGAAGGGTTAACAGGATCACTGCGCCTGGTCACAAAACTGCCGTCAGTAAAACAGGGTAATGCCTGATTTATTATATTTCATAAAGCTTGTGATGCAGATTTTTTAGAGGGTAAATAAAATGGGTAGACCTTCATTTAATGAGGCATGGTCGGCATTTGGAAAAGTGAATTTTCCCGTTGCTGATGTCGGTCGTATAATTGGCGGGAATGTTGGGCAAAATATTTCAGGTGGCTATTTTGAAAATGCTTGTCCAATTCGTATGAGTTATGTTTTGAATGCTACGGGATTTCCGATATCCCGTAGTTCTCCCTATGCAACGGTTAGTGGTGCTGATAAGAAATTTTATATTTATCGCGTGAATGATATGATTGAACATCTGACCCAGATTATGGGAAAGCCTGATCTTGTCATTAATAATCCAACTCCTGGTGACTTTACAGGTAAAAAAGGCATCATTGTTGTAAAAGGCCATGGCTGGAGCAATGCTCGGGGACATGTAACATTATGGAATGGTAGTATTTGTTCAGATCAATGTCATCTACTAAATGATCCAGATAATGGAACATTTGTTCCTGAAGTCGGAATCCTGTGGATACTGCCATGAAATGGCTGAAATTAATATTTTGGGGCTTCTGTGGGCTACAGATATGTCAATTATCTTATGCTCAGGAAGCATTGACTGAAAAATATTCTCAGTCAGAGCTTTTACGCAATTGGGCTTTGAGCCATTGTTTGTCATTGGTGTATAAAAATGATGCCGTTCAGGATGATGCCAGAGCTACAGCCAGTGCTTATCTTGAATATGGTCAGCAATCTGTAGAAATTTATCGTGAAATAGATGCGATAGCGAGAAAATATGCATCATTAAAATATGATGGTTCTATAGCATCAGACTTCAGCACTATGAAATGTATAGATTTCATTCATGGAAATGAATTGGATGAGTTGATTTCCAGGAGTGTTAAGAAATGAAAGATATTCAATCCTTTATTCTGCCGATTCCATATGTGGAAGAGTGTTGTAAAGTAGTGGTTTATTTGTAAGAGGATAAACCAAAATTAATTTAAATAAAAAGGTGTGAAATATGTCTTATGATATTTTTCTGAAAATTGACGGCATTGACGGCGAGTCAATGGATGACAAACATAAAAATGAAATTGAGGTGTTGAGCTGGCGCTGGAATATCCACCAGGAGTCCACCATGCACGCGGGTAGCGGTCTGGGATCCGGCAAGGTATCCGTAACTAATCTTTCATTTGAACACTATATCGATCGCGCCAGCCCGAACCTGTTCAAATACTGCGCCTCAGGCAAACACATTCCGAAAGCCGTGCTGACCATGCGCAAAGCAGGCGGCAACCCACTGGAATACCTCAAATACAGTTTTACTGATTTGATCGTAGCAATGGTTTCGCCCAGCGGGAGTCAGGGGGGAGAAATTGCTTCTCGTGAGTCAGTCGAACTTTCTTTCAGCACCGTGAAACAGGAATACGTGGTGCAGAACCAGCAGGGCGGCAGTGGCGGCACTATCACGGCAGGTTACGATTTCAAAGCTAACAAAGAAATTTAAGCAATATTTTCCCGGCCAGGCATATAGCCTGGCCGGTTTTTATTATTTGATTTTAAAGGAAATGACAGTGAATAAATGGCGTAACCCCGGAGGGTGGTTATGTGCGGTAGCTTTGTCTTTTGTCTGCCTGCTTTCCGGGTGCAGCATTGACAGCGACGACGTGCCGGACCTGATGTCACAAAGACTCGATCTGGTGATTAAGGCTTCCGATAAGGTGAATCCTGACAATCAGAAAAAAGCCGCGCCCATAGAGATACGCGTTTATGAACTGAAAAATGATGCAGCTTTCACGGCGGCGGACTGGTGGTCCCTTCAGGACAATGACAAGGCTGTTCTTGCTGATGATTTACTCCACCGCGACAGCTTTATCCTGCGTCCGGGCGAGGAGAAAAAATTGCGCCGCTCCCTCAATAAGGAAACCACCACGCTGGGGATCCTTGCCGGATACCGCAATCTGGGAAAATCGGTCTGGCGGGCTACATATAAGATTCCTGACCCACCGGAAAAAAGTTGGTACAGCCGCTTTATGCCAAAGAAAAAAGTCGAACTGGATGCTGGCATAGAGCAAAGCGCCATAGTGATTAAAGAACGGGATGAGTAAATTATGAGTTGGAATAACCGGGTGGTCTGGAGTGAAGGACAATTTTTGCTGCCACAGATGTTTCAGCAGCAGGAACGCTATCTGGAACATGTCATTCATTATCGCAGTTTGCCTCTTTCACCTTTTTTCTGGGGCTTCAATGAGTATGGTATTGGTAGTGAGGCGCTGAACATCGGTAAACTGGTACTTACGAAGGCTTCCGGGGTATTTGCTGACGGTACACCTTTTAATGCGCCGGGGCACACACCACTCCCGCCGCCTCTGACCATCCTTCCTGAGCATCTTAACCAGTTGATTTATCTGGCAGTGCCAATACGTACGCCGAACAGTGAAGAAACTAGCTTCGACAATAACCCTGAATCACTGGCACGCTTTTCGGTGCATGAAAATGAAATCCGTGATGCCAATTCGCTGGGGCGCGGCGCGCAACTGCTGCAACTTAGCCACCTACGCTTGCGGCTATTACCGGAAAAGGCGGTGACAGACGCGTGGATCGGCCTGCCGCTGACGCGCATCACAGCGCTGCATCCCGATGGTCGGGTCGATATAGACAAAGAATTGATCCCTCCAGTGGCGAACTACCAGGCCAGTACGCTGATATGTACCTGGCTATCGTGGATTAACGATCTGATAAAAATGCGTGCAGATTCACTGGCGGAACGATTGACGGGGAGCGACAAACACGGTCATGAAGCGGCGGAAGTGTCGGATTATCTGCTTCTACAAGTTCTTAATCGTTTCGGCCCCTTACTGATCCATATGTCGAAAACGCCGCTGTCTCCTGAAGTACTCTATCGTAACCTCTGCGCATTGGCTGGAGAACTCTCTACCTACGTGCGTCCGCAAACACGCCGTCCGGAAGAATATAAAGAATATAAGCATCTGACGCCCTATGCCGGGCTGAAATCGGTGGTGGACGAGGTTCAGTATCTGCTGAATGCTGTGTTAATACGTGGGGCGCAGCGAATTCCTCTGGAAGAGGGAACTTACGGTATTCTCAATGCGGTGGTTGAACCTACCGAACTGTCAGACTTCAGCTCGTTAGTATTGGCTGTGAAGGCACAGATGTCCGCCGACACCTTACTACAACATTTTTCGGCTCAGACCAAAATAGGGCCGTCAGAACGCCTGCCGGAACTGATTCGCTCGCACCTTCCTGGTCTTGTTCTACAGGTGCTGCCAGTGCCACCGCGTCAGATCCCGTTCCAGTCCGGTTACATCTATTACGACATCCGCCGCGACGGCGTGTTGTGGGAACATATCGCCCGCTATGGTGGCATGGCAATGCATACCGCCGGAGAGTTTCCAGGGCTGGAGCTGGCGCTGTGGGGAGTGCGCGATAAATGACCGACGAGATCCTGACGCCGCCTGCGGCAAACACCCTGCCCTTCCAGCCATCAGCCGGGGGAGTAAAACCGCCAGACAATGACGGTTACGACGCGCCCATACAGGACAGTCTTCGCAGGGAAGAGGTAAAAGTGGTGGTTGAAGACGGCCCGGATATGAAGCTCAGGCTGGCCGAAATCACCGCTGCTGTGAATCCTCTTCTGGCGGCGGCCAGCCCTCTGTTATGCGCGCTGGCGCAAATGCCCCGTGAACTTTCCCCTGGTTTTGTCGAACATTATCGCGCCCTACTGGAGCGTGAAGTCCGCCGGTATCAGACGCTGTGCGACCAGGCAAACCTGCGCCGCGAACATGTGCTGGCGGTACGTTACTGCGTGTGCACGGCGCTGGATGAAGCTGCCAACAACACCGTCTGGGGGCGACGCGGTGTCTGGGCCGGGAAGAGCCTGCTGGTGACTTTTCATGGCGAAAGTGAAGGCGGCATCAAGCTGTTTCAGATAATTGGTCGTCTGGCCGCCAGCTTCCAGGAGCACAGCGATGTGCTGGAAATCATTTACCACATTCTGGGGCTGGGTTTTGAAGGTCGCTACAGTGTACGACCCGACGGGCGCAAGCAACTGGACGATATCCGCCAGCAACTGCTGACTCAACTGGTCCAGCGCCGCGATCCGGTCACGCCCACGCTCTCGCCGGAGTTTGCCGGTGCCGTCAGCGGACGGATGCGTCGGATGCGTCGGGTACCGGTCTGGCTGAGCGCCGGGATTGCCCTGCTGGTGATGCTGACGCTGTTTGCCTTTTACAGTCACCGGATGAACCTCGCCACCGAAACCGTAAAACAGCGTATCGACGCCATTGGTAAAAATCTTCCGCCGCCACCCGTTCCGGTGCATAAACTGCGGTTGAAAATCCTGCTGGCGAACGAAATCGCCCGTGGCCTGCTGACGGTGGAGGAAGATGACCATCACAGCCGTGTAATCTTTCGTGGCGATACGATGTTTATACCGGGGCAGAAAACCGTGAATGATGCGCTGCGCCCGGTGATTGACAAGGCCGCGCGTGAGATTGCGCGTGTGGGGGGCGCGGTGACGGTGACCGGCCACACGGACAGCCAGCCGATCTACTCCGCTGAATTCCCGTCCAACCAGGTATTGTCGGAAAAACGTGCGGCAGAAGTAGCTTCGCTGCTGACATCTGGTGGCGTTCCGGCTAGCCGAATTCGGGGTGTCGGTAAAGGGGATACTATGCCGGTGGCTGATAATAGTACTAAAACTGGACGAGCGCAGAATCGCCGGGTGGAAATTCTGGTGGTGGAGTGAATTAATAATGGAAAAGCTAGAGTGTAATGCGTCTAACCATTCGCCAGTGTGGGGAGTAACAGAATTTATATTCTGGAAACTGGCGCCTAAAAAATGGGGGGGAGGCGTAGCATTTGGGCGTTATTTTAAAGATGGTTGGGTGAAGCATAACTGTCTTTTGATCAATGCAGCTGCAAATGCCTGGCATTTACCTGCCCCCTTACTTGCTGGAGTTTGTTGGATTGAAGTAGGGGGTGATCCTCAGATTATAGACACGCTGGCATTTGAATTTCGTGCTATGAGTTGGAGTGGGCCTGAATGGGTTGATGAACATATCACAATCGCTTCGAAACCAGAAAAAACTTCTTTTGGTGCGGTGAGTATGCAATTGCGAACTGCAGCCAGAACACTCGGGCTTGATGAGACTAAAATGGACAACTCTCAGTTGCGTGAGCTGGCAAATTGTCTCCAGCATGATGTGTTTAATATACAATTAGCTGCAAGACATCTTTATCAATTGGCTGAAAAAGATGGTTTTCAGGTATCCTTACCTCACCTGACAAAAGAACAAATAAGAATTATTGGAGCTCGTTATAATCGAGGTGTTTCCCTTAGTCTGGAAAAAATAAAGGAAGATACCAGCTATGGCGATTTTATTATAAATAACTGGTTACATTTCTCTAGTTTATTAATAACTACCTGGAAGTCTTCATGAGAAAAATAATTCAGATATCAGGGTGGTTATTATTTATTATGGGATTGGTCACTATCATGCTTTTTTCCGGGAGTGAGTACCAGTGGATGCAGGATATGGACCCTTCAATAACAGCATTACCTCAGGGAAACGGAAATAGAGATGTAATCAGAAAATTAATTTATTCTATTTCAGTGGCTATTCAGATTGTTCTTTATTTTCTTTCAGTATCGCGTACAGGAAAGGGATTTTCAGCCCTGGGTATTTTGCTATTACTGATTACCGCATGGAGCTCTGAACAATAATGCAAAAATTTCTCAGTCTGCTGTTTTCCCGCCGCGCGCTGGCTGTTGTCGGCGTGGTGATGCTTGCACTGCTGGTCTGGTTTATCGGGCCGCTGGTGGCGTTTGATACCCTGCATCCGCTGGCATCTGTGGGGAGCCGGGTAGTCACCATCGTTCTGTTACTGATGTTTCTCGCACTGTGGCTGGTGAACTGGTCGATGAGCATCATTGGCGTGACGGTTCTGTGCCTGGTTATCGGCTTTGTCTCACCGTTGCTGGCCTTCGGTGACGTTCGCCCGTTTGCGCCGCTTTGGCTGCGTCTGACGATTATCGGCATGATCCTGCTGACTTATGCGCTGTATGGACTGTACCGGCTGTGGCGGGCGCTGCGTCTGGATGAACAACTTCTGCGTCGTTTCCTGCATCCGCGTGGGGAAGACGTACCGGTGGCAGGGGAAATTAAAGCCGACTTACACACCGTCAGCCATATTGTTACTCGCGCTATTCGGCAACTGAAACAACTGCGTGTGGATCTGCCTGGCTGGCGTAAAGTCCTGGAAGGAAAGCGTTTTCTGTACGAGCTGCCGTGGTTTATGGTTATCGGTAGCCCCGGCGATGGTAAAACCACCGCGCTACTTAACACCGGGCTACAGTTTCCGCTGGCGGAGCAGATGGAGCAGACCGCGCATATCCTCACCGTGCCGGGCGGCGGCACGCTGCACTGCGACTGGTGGTTCACCAACGAAGCGGTGCTCATTGACACTGCCGGGCGCTATGCCCGCCACGATGACGGCGGTGAAATCAGTGCGACCCAGCGCAACGCCGGGGAGTGGCAGGGGTTTCTGGGACTGCTGCGTAAACACCGCCCCGGCGCACCGCTCAACGGCGTGATCCTGACGCTGAACGTGGCGGATCTGACTGCGCAGTCCCCGGCGGAACGACTGGCTGCCTGTGCGGCCCTGCGTGCGCGGCTGGCGGAACTGCGGGAGACGCTGGGTATTCGTTTCCCGGTTTATCTGGTTGTCACCAAAATGGATCTGCTACCTGGATTTACGGAGTATTTCCGTGGGCTAACCAGTCACCTGCGTGCCCAGGTCTGGGGCTTCACCCTGCCTTACAGCCGCAGGCGTCACGCCAGCGATCCGCAGTCGTTGCATGCGCTCTGTGGCCAGGAACTGGCAAATCTGACGCTGCGGCTGGATCAGGGGCTGGATACCCGGTTGCAGGAAGAGTACGACCTTAAAAGCCGTCAACGGCTCTACCGCTTTCCGCGCGAATTTGCCGCGCTGGGCGCGCCGCTGCTGGAAGCCATTGAACAGATTTTCCTCGATTCAAAATTTGACGCCACTCAGCTTAACAACACCCTACGCGGCGTATTTTTTACCAGCGCCGCACAGGCGCAGGCAGACGCGGTGGCCGATCAGACGGGCATCTGGCAGCGCTTTGTCCGGGCGATCAAAGGGAAAGTGGAGTCACCTTCTCATACCTTACCGGACGGCAACCGCAGCTATTTTCTTCATGACCTACTGACCCAGTTTATCTTCCGTGAAGCACACCTGGTGGAGCCGAATCTTCAATGGGCCTGGCGTTATCGCCTGCTGCGTACTGGCGGGCATCTGCTGGTACTAGCGTTGGCTTTCTGGTTGTGGCAGGGAATGCAGGGCAGCCAGCAGGGTAACAGCGGCTATCTGAATGAAATCGCCAGCCGGACGGTCCAACTGGATGGTGACGTCAAAGCCTATACCGGAAAACCTGCTATGCAGCCTGTCCCAGTCCTGTTGAACCAGGCGCGGGCGCTCTCTGCCTGGCCGGGGCTGGACCCGGACTCACCGCCGCTGGCCTGGCGTTATGGTCTTTACAGCGTTCCGCCAGTAATGGAGAGCGTCGCATCCCTGTATGACCGTCTGCTGGACCAGCTCCTATTGCCGCCACTGGTGAAGCGCATGGAATATGTGCTTTCAGATGCCATTGCTCGTCAGGACAGCAAAGCCGCGTATGACGCTCTGCATGTTTATCTGCTGCTGAATCTTGATAAAGACCACGAGGACAAATACAACGCAGCGGAGATCCACGCCTGGGTACTGAACGATCTGGAAAACCGCGATAGCGTGGCGGAGTTCGGCGGCCGTGCAGCAGTGCTGGAACATATCGACGCCCTGTTTGACGGCAGCCGCGTGGTGCATTCGCCTTATGACAAAGATGAGGGACTGATCCGCATGGCGCGGGCTTTCCTTGACGGTCATACCAGCACCGAGCGTATCTATACTCGAGCCCTGGCTTCCATGGAGAGCGAAGCACCGCAGGAGTTTTCGCTGGTTCGCGCGGTGGGCGCGGATGCGGGGACGGTTTTTGTCCGCACGGATGGCGCGCCACTGGATAGGGGCGTGCCCGGCATCTTTACTCGCGAAGGCTACCGGGAACTGTTCGACAAACGGCTGTCGGAGTTTGTCGCCTCCGCATCAGCGGACGACGCCTGGGTAATGGGCCGGGAAAACGCGCAAAAAAAAACGACTGATATTGTGATGAGCCAGTTGCCGGGGCAGGAACTCCCGGTTACCCGTGAGGTACGCCGCCTGTATCTGGCTGAATATGCCCGCCGCTGGCAGGATTTTCTGGCTAGTATTCACAGCATCAACAGTGCCGGGGAAGACGGTAGTCCCGGACTGGCGTATGACCTTCAGGTGCTTCGCACACTGGCCTCGCCTGACTCACCTCTGATGCGCCTGAGTAAAGCGGTGGTGGAGCAGACCACGCTGGTACCGCCGCTGGATGCGCAGGCCAGACAAAAACAAATGGCCCAGCGCGCGCAGGACCGGCTCTCCGGTAATGCGGGTAAAGCAGTGCAGACGGCAAAGCTGTTGCAGGATATCCACCCGGAAGAGCGGCTGGAAAAATCGCTGGTGGATGACCGTTTCGCCGCTCTGCGGGAAGTGGTTTCCGGGCGGACGGACAGTGGACAGGGGGGCGGAGCGCCGCAGTTAAATTCGCTGCTGACAATGCTCAATGAGTATTACACCCAGCTCACCATCGCCGACAGTGCATTGGCAGCGAGCACATTACCGGGCCGCATTTCGGCGGCGGATAAACTACAACTGGAAGCGGCAAAACTGCCCGCACCGCTGAAAAATATTCTGCTGGATCTCACGCAGCAGGGAACGCGCAAAATCAACGCCGGCACCGGTGAAGTGCTGAACGCGCAGATGGAAGCGGTGATCGGTGATGAGTGCCGCGACGCCATCGACGGGCGCTACCCCTTCACCGACAGCCCGCAGGAAGTCAGTGCGGACGATTTTAACCGTATCTTTGCCAGCGGCGGCGTGCTGGATGCCTTCTGGACGAAGCAACTGGCCCCTCTGGCGGATACCGCCAGCAACCCGTGGCGCTACAAACCGACCGAAGGCAACATGACATTGCTTGGGCCGGACCTTACACCGTTTCAGGAGGCGAAACAGATCCGCAGCGTTTTTTTTAACGGTGACGGCGGGAAAAAGTTTTCCTGGGCGATGCAGGTTCGCGTCGTGGATATGGATCCTGCCATCACCGAACTGGTGATTGACATTGACGGCCAGGTGCTGCGTTACGCCCACGGTCCGGTCAGGCCGCTAAAAGTGAACTGGCCGGGGCCGCGCAACGGCTCAATGGCAGAAATCACTGCCAGCCCGCGCATCCGCCAGGACACCTCGACGCTACTGACTAATGGGCCATGGGCGCTGTTTCACCTGCTGGATGCGGGTAACGCGCAGGAGACGGCGGTGCGGGGAATACAGCAGGTGGAATACAATTTTGACGGACGGCGGGTGGTGCTGGAAATCACCGCCGGACGAGACTTTGATCCGGTGAACCGCGGGCTGCTGCAAAGCTTCGCCTGCCCGGAGCGGGCGCTGTGATGTGTCGGGCGGCGGCAGTATCGTTGGCAGACTGCCGGACCCACGTGACTATGCTAAAGGCTGTATTCACGGATGTCTTGACGTGGAGTTGTATGCTAAAACAGACCGTTGCACCAGGTGAGCAAAAAGGCACCCTTAATGTCACTTATATACTGAGATGGCAGGTCAATGACGCAACAAAACTATAAGCTTTCTTAAACCGACGTTATAGCGACCATCCCACTACCGTGATTCAGGAAGCATGATATGCGACAATATACGCGTTTTTTTCTTATTTTTTTGTTATATGCCATGTCAGGAAATGTTTTTGCTGATATCAGAAAAAACACAGGAACTATTGACCCCGATTATATTAATCTCAGTGCGCAGGAATTTTTGTCATTTTATGCCCGTGGAACGTCACAGGAAAAAGAAAATGTGCTGATGTATGTACTTGGAGTGAGTGATGCGACAGAAAGTAAAACCTGGTGTGGATATAATAAGATTAATGAAATAGAACTTTATTCATCGGTAATGGCATATCTTAATCAGCAGTCGGTTAACGATATGAATATGCGAGCTTCAACTCTGATTGAACAAGCGATGGTCAGGCTGTTTCCCTGCCCGGATATGGCATCACCGGAAAAAAAATCTTCCCGGCAGCCATCTGTTTCACACCTGACCTCTGGCGCGTTCGATCTGAACGGAGATGATTTTTTCCGCTTCTGGCAGTCAGATAACAGGCAGGACAGACTTAATGCAAAAATCTATCTTTTGGGGATAGAAGATGCTACGGAAAGCAAAATATGGTGTGATTATAAAACGATTAAAACAGTTACCCTGGATGAAATCATTTACTGGCATTTCAGAAAAAAAATGTCAGATAAACTGAATGAACGGGCTGCAAATATTATTATTGAGGAACTAAGTAAACATCCCTGTGATAAAGGAAATAATAAATGAAACCTTCATTTTCCACACTTAAAAAGAACCATTACTCATCAGCTCAGGTTGATGGTGATGTTCTGTACAGTGAAGTGGGTTATAACTATGAAGCTCTGCAACAGCAAAATGCTGGTTATGTAAATACCTGTGCCACACGTATGAGTGTGGCGCTGATTAAATCAGGCGTCAGATTTAACGGGCGACTGACGATCAAAAGTGGCGACTGGAAAGGGAAGAAAATAGAAACCGGTGCGAAATTACTGGCAGATCAGCTTTCCCGGGCTGATGTTTTTGGAAGACCAGTCATCTGGCGTGACTCAGAAAAATTTAAAACAGACACCAGTAATAAAAGAGGAGTGGTCTTTTTCTGGAAAATTACGGATTATAACGGTGGACATATTGATCTTATTGAACCTTCTACCACAGGCGCTATATGTCATTCACATTGTTATTTTAGCTGCAAGGAAATCTGGTTCTGGGAACTGAATTAACAATTTCATCGGAAGCTGATGCCTTTTCTCTTTGTTGGGGGGAGACCTGAGCGATTTTATTAAAAATGCTCTGATTCCTGTGGAAGAAAATTAATCCTGATATCTGACTTTATGATTGAAATGAAGAATTATGTTCAGTATTACCGGGAACTGCTGCAAAACTTCACCTGTCCGGTCAGGACGTTGTGATGCGCCGGGCAGAGATATCGGCCCCGGCGATGTTTGGCAGGCTGCCGGACCAGCGGGACTATGTGCGCTGGCGGGTGAGTGCGAACGAGGGACAGGTGTGGCAGGCGTGGCTGAACCAGCAGACGTGGCTGGGGCAGGGACGGCATATTGTTCTGCCGGAAGGAACGGATGTTGCGAAGGCCGGAATAAATGACGGTTGGTTGCACCTGTCACCGCGCGAGAAAACGGTGCAGCCGGAACACCATCCATTGCCGTGGAGCTTTGTCCTGTCGCCGGGTTTTTTACCCATTGGTGGGCGCGATGAGTGGCTGACCGGGGTACTGACCGCATCGCGAGACAGCACGGGCAGGCCGTGGCCACTGGTGATTTACCAGCGTGCCGGACGGGAATGGTTGGAAGAGAGCCTGGATGACACACAGGGCTGGCTGTACTGGCTGGCGCGGCTGGCGGCGGCGCAGGTGGCACCACAGGCGGAACGGCGCGGACGACTGGCGGAGCAGACAGATCAGCTCTGGGCGATGTGGCGACCGGGGCCGCGCTGGGCGCAGTGGCTGCGCAGCTTGCGACGTGTACCGCAGCGCAGCCGGGAACTGACCAACCTGCCGGACACGCCGGTAGTGGAATTGCCCGGTGTGCGCCACCTGCCGTGGCCGGGCTGGCCGGAGAAAATGCTGGCGCAGCAGGAGCAGGGCTGGTTCTGGCAGCAGAACAGCGAGGGGCGGTATGTGGATGCGCTACGGCTGGCGGGGGAAAACAGGTAAAGGATTTTATATGAGTAAACGTGAAGAAATTAAAGGTAACCTGAAGTTTGATGAACTCAAATTTGGCATTGTATATACCGAAGTTTTGGGTTGGCTTGATATGGGACATGCGGGTGGTGATGATATTTCCTTGTTGAAACAGCAATTTGATGCGGGTGAAAGTTCCGGTAATAAATATTACTCAGTGATATATAAACAGAATATGCGGGTCAGAAGTAAAACACTGAGGCAGGAAATGGGAACAGGGAAATTCACTCGCTGGGAAATCCAAAGAGGACGCACCCAGGACGAAATTAATAGCATAATGCTGGCGATGATGATGAATACAGAATTAAAGTTTGAAGCATATCAAAGTCTGAAAGAATTTTCATGGCATACAGATAGTGGATTTAGTGGTGAGGATTTGGTTTCTGATCTTTTTGGTTTTTATCGTTTTATGATTCCTGGTAAATACAGTAGCCTAGTTCGTCCCGTCAATTATAATGATGCGGTCAGTCGCTGGGATTTTTACGGACCTATTGGTAGCTTTAAAAATGATGGGTTTCGACCTATTCTGTTTCCTGATCCGAAGGATCCCTGTGTCAAACATGAACCTTATAAGGCTGATTTACCTCATTTTATGACATGGATCCAACCGTGGAGTGATTTTACATCAGGTAAGATAAGAATTATAACGAATGATGGAACATCATTTTCTTTACTACCTATATAGGATGTATGAAAAGATGCAGTGGATGAAAATTCTTAGACGTATTTTTTTATGGCTTATCCTTTTTTGGATTTTTGTGATTTTTATTTTTTATATTTTTATATATATGATTTCATCGGGAGTGGATGATGATGAGATTTATACGGAAAATGATTTTTTAAAATATTACACACTTACTGATCCTGACATATTAAATAGTCCTAAAGTATCTGGAAAATATTATTTTGAATACCATCCGGGTGATGGTTATCCACTTTCAAACTCCATAGTGTTTAGTGGGGGGACAGATGTGGAACCTTTGAAAAGATATCTTTCAGATCTGGGGTATACATTACATAAGCGCATTATCAATAAGAATGAAATTGTATGGGAGAGTCGTTGTTCGATAAATCAGCCAGCATCATTTTATCTTTCTGTTAACTATACAGAAAATAGTGTTCAGCTTGAAAAAGAAATTTGTTATTAGCAGATGACTACATTTTTCAAAAGGATCCATCATGAGTTTTGTATCCACAGGTAATAAATCAGTTGGGGGCGGCGGGCCTGCCATCACTACGCCGCCAGTCGTCGGAGAAAGTGGTGGTGTGAGTGCAGATTCTGCCGCAACCGGTGTTGCTGATGTCGCCGAACAAATGGCGGAACAGGCGGCGGATCTGTTTGGTGCGCTGCCAGAACCGTCAGGACTGGTAAAAGCAGCAGTGGCAGCAGCGCAGGCCGCCGCCGCCGCGGCAGGGATAGCGGATATGGCAGGGGCCGCACAGGATGCAATGTCATCCCTTATCTCCGGGCCGGGGGCGCATAACGTCACGGTAAGCGGCAGTGCTGTGCCGCCGCAGATGTTGTTGTTTGCCAGCCTTAACGGCTCGGAAACACTGGGTAGCCTGTTTACTTACGTGGTACAGCTTAAAACCTCGGACACCCTGAACCTGGGTTATGTATCTCCCGCCGCCAACCTGCCGCTCAAACCGATGGTGGGCAAAGACCTGTGCGTCAACATTGAACTGGATGGCGGCGGAAAACGGTATATCAGTGGCCTGGTAACGGCGGCGCGGGTAGTGGGTCATGAGGGCCGTTCGGTAACGTATGAGTTACGTATTGAGCCGTGGCTGAAACTGCTAACCCACACCAGCGACTACAAGGCGTTCCAGAATAAAACGGTGGTGGAAATTCTGGACGAAGTGCTGGCTGAATATTCTTTTCCGGTGGAAAAACGTCTGGTGGAAAACTACCCGTCACGCACCTGGCAGGTGCAGTACGGTGAAACCGACTTTGATTTCATCCAGCGCCTGATGCAGGAGTGGGGCATCTACTGGTGGTTTGAGCACAGCGAGAACAGTCATACGCTGGTGCTGGCGGATGCCATCAGCGCCCATAAGGCGTGCCCGGACTCACCGCTGGTCAGTTACTACCAGGCAGGGCTGAAGCTGGATAAGGAGTTTATCCATACCATCACGGCCAATGAAAGTCTGCGTACCGGGCAGTGGGTGCTGGACGATTTCGATTTTATGAAGCCACGCTCATTGCTGGCGAACACCGTGGCAAACCCGCGTGAAACCGGTCATGCAGACTTTGAACATTACGAATGGCCGGGAGACTACTTCACGAAGGATGAAGGCGAGATGCTGACGCGCATCCGCATGGAAGAACAACGAAGCCCTGGTAGCCGGGTGCATGGCGGTGGCAACATCCGCACACTGATGACGGGCTATACCTTCACACTGGAGAACTACCCGACCGCCGAAGTGAATCAGGAATACCTGCTGGTACAGACCACGCTATTTATACAGGACAATGCGCAACACAGCGGCCAGGAGCAACATTTCTCTTACTCAACCAGCTTTGAACTGCATCCCACCCGCGAAGTTTACCGCCCACAACGAACCCTGAGCAAACCCCACACTAAAGGCCCGCAAAGCGCCATTGTCACCGGCCCGGCGGGGCAGGAAATCTGGACAGATAAATATGGCCGGGTGAAAGTTCAGTTTGGCTGGGATCGCTACGGCAAACGGGATGAAAACAGCTCCTGCTGGATCCGCGTCAGCTACCCGTGGGCAGGTAAAGGATTCGGGATGATCCAGATCCCGCGCATCGGCCAGGAAGTGCTGGTGGACTTCAAAAACGGCGACCCGGATTTACCGATTATTGTGGGGCGCACCTACAACCAGGACACGATGCCGCCGTGGGGATTGCCGGGCATGGCGTCGCAGAGCGGGATATTCAGCCACTCATTGCAGGGAGGGCCGACGAATGGAAACATGCTGCGCTTTGACGATAAAACGGGTGCGGAAGAGGTGAAGTTTCTTGCGGAGAAAGATCTGAATACCGTCGTGAAAAATAACGAAACACACACGGTGATGGTCGATCGCACAAAAACCATTGTCAAAAATGAAACCATCAGTGTGGGAGAAGATCGCACCGCCACCATTACCAAAAATGATGGTCTCTCCGTAAAACTGGCACAAACCATCAATATCGGAACAACATACCGACTGGATGTTGGCGATCAATTTACCCTTCGCTGTGGTAATGCAGCGCTTGTATTACACAAGGATGGCTCGATTGAGTTTTGCGGAAAACAACTTTTACTGCACACCAGCGATGTGATGCAACTCATTGGCAGTGGTATTGATATGAATCCGGATGGTGGAAAAGCCATTACTGCGAATGATATTGCCCCGTTACCCACTCCGGATGCTTCTGAATAAAAAATAATAAAAGGATTTTATCTATGACCAGCCCTTACCGTATTCAGGAGGGCAGCTTTGCCCTGCCTGACGCTTTTCTTGACCGCACCGTCAATATCTTCGTCCCGTCGGGCAATGAGAGGGCAACCCCCAGTCTGAATATTTCCCGCGATACGCTCAGGCCCGATGAAAATCTGACCACCTATATTGACCGCCAGATAGCCTTGATGAAAAAAAACCTGGGCCAGCACCGGGTACTTTCGCGGGGAACGGCACTGGCGGGAACTGGCGAAGCTGCCATGACAGGCGAACAGATTCTCGCAACTCATCGTTCTGGAAAAACAGAAGTGTACCAGCGTCAGGCCGGGTTTATCTCCGGGCCCGGAAAGGTACTGGTGTTGACGCTGACCAGTCAGCGTCCTTTTGATGAGCACACCGACCAGCTATGGACTGCATGGTTGACCAGTTTTCAGCCTGCTAAAAGCTAAAAAAAACAGGGAGGTTTTGTCATGTATGAAGCCGCACGGGTGGATGACCCCATCTACCACACCAGCGCCCTTGCCGGGTTTTTGATAGGGGCCATCATAGGTATCGCCATTATTGCCGTCGCCAGCTTTGCTTTTTTTACCTGCGGCTTTTTGGCCGGGCTGATTTTGAGTTTTCTGGCTGATCAGATAGCTTCCGGAGTCCTGCAACTGGGAGAAGCTATCGGGCGTTCGATACATTCCACAGTGGGAAAAATTCTGACCGGTTCTGATAATGTCAGCACCAACAGCCGCCCGGCCGCCCGCGCCGTACTGAGTACGGTGATATGTGAAGACCATTCCCCGGAAATCCGCATTGCCCAGGGTTCCGGCAATATCTACATCAACAGCCAGCCCGCCGCCCGAAAGGATGACCACACCGAATGTGATGCGGTGATTGAGGACGGCTCTCCCAACGTCTTTCTCGGCGGCGGTACACAGACGGTACTGGAAATCAGCCCGGAAATCCCGGACTGGCTGCGTCAGGTGGTGGATGTGCTGTATGTGGTCGCCGGAATGTTTGGCGGACTTGCCGGAGCTGCACGCCAGGCGGCAAAGCTGGGGACAAAATTCGGCACCAAATGCGCGGCAAAATTTATTGGCGGGCAACTGGTCGGGATGGGCGTCTCTGATGCTGTCATGGGGTTGTTCAGCAATCCGGTAGATGTCACTACCGGGCAAAAAATCCTGCTGCCGGAAACGGACTTCACCCTGCCGGGACGGCTGCCCGTCACCTGTTCGCGCTTCTATGCCAGCCACCTGGAAACTGAAGGATTACTGGGCAGAGGATGGCGGCTGAACTGGGAGATAAACCTGCGTGAGGATGAAACATATATCACCTTCATCGGTGTACAGGGACGGGAACTGAGTTATCCGAAAGCAATGCTGACGCCGGGCCACCAGATATTCGATCCGGAAGAGCAGTTTTATCTGAGTCGCCTGCATGACGGGCGCTATGTGTTGCATTACACCGACCGCAGCTATTACGTGTTTGATGAATTTGATGATCACGGCGTCGCGCCGTTACTTTTTCTGGAGACGCCGTACCGGCAGCGTATTGCTTTCGGGCGTGAGAACGGCAGGCTGGTGCGGGTGGCCTCCAGCAGCGGACACCATCTGTTATTGCACCGCACGATGACGCCAGCGGGGGAACGCCTGTCGCATATTGAACTTGTGAAGGGCGGGCGTCCTGGTAACCTGGTGGAATATCGTTATGACGATAACGGGCAACTGACCGGCGTGGTGAATCGGGCTGGCATGACGGTGCGCCAGTTTGCCTGGGAAAATGGCCTGATGACCGAGCATCTGAACTGCACCCCAAATGTTGGACATAATCTGACATCTGAAGGTGCAGTTTATGAAACATTCATTTGAAGTAAAACTTGCCGCTGTAAATCATTACC
>QWCB01001690.1_pt1 | contig 37108 bp, 39 predicted proteins | sample 1972511 | NCBI WGS metagenome assembly QWCB01 (sample SAMN09866719, study PRJNA288562) | Human gut metagenome isolate term5_stool, whole genome shotgun sequencing... | isolation source: gut | host: Homo sapiens | place: USA: California | reverse complement strand
TAATCATAATATCGCCGATGGCAAAATCGGGATTCATACCTCCGGCTGCATTCGAAACGAAGAGATGCTCTATCCCCAGTTCCTTCCCGTCGTTCCTGCCGATACGGTAGATGGAGGAGACGGTCATATAGACCGACAGTGCGCCGAACGCCGCCAGCATCACGAGGATGATTGCCACACGCATGTCGGGCGAGATACGCCCGGCGAGGCGGCGGAGCTTCCCGTCCGCCCAGTCCTGCGCCTTTGTGATGAATTTCCTTATCATAGCCGTCAGCGTTTGAGGGTCTGCAAATCCTTGTTCTCCGTGATCTCGAACCCCTCGATGATGAAGCCCTGCGGGTTGTTGTCGCTCCTGACCGCATCCAGCAGGCGGCAGCGGGTTACAAGGCTGCGCTCCGTAACGGAGCTTTCCCTCAGGATGATCTGCCGGGCGAATGTCCGCACGCTGTACGGGTACTTGTCGAAGTCGCACCGCAGGCTGTCTATCTCTATCATCTGGTTGATGTTCCCCGAGATTATGCGGTTGTAATACCCCTTTTCCGAGAGGTCCTTGTAGTAGTTGAAGGCGCTCTTGTCCGCCAGCAGCAGCGAGCGTTTGATATTCCCCTCGATAGCCGACTTGTCGGGCGAGAGCGTGAAGAACAGCTCGTGGAAGCGTCGCACGTGCTCCCGTGCCTCCACCGGGCGGTTCTGCCGCACGTCCTGCGAGAGTGCCAGCATCAGGCTCTTGCCGTTGTCCAGCACGTAGATCTTCTGCCGCTGCGCCTCGGCGAAGCTGTACGACTTCCACAGGGCGAAGCCCGTCACCACGGCGCACAGGCAGGCGAATACCAGCGTGAAGAGCCGTATCTGCCTGAAGCTCGTTTCGATATTTTTCAAACTTTTAAATTCCATGTTTCCGGTTTTTTATTCGTTATGACTCATTTTCTTGGGGCATCCGCCGCTACTTGATGATTTTTCCGGCGATGTTCCCCACGGCGGCACCCGCACCCGCTGCGGCGACGTTGCCGACCCTGTTTGCGGTCTGGTTCATCGCACGGTTGGCTTGGCTCACCCCGCCCGCCATGATGATCCAGTTGGCGACCGTCGGGATGGTGAAGTACCCGAATATCCCGATGATTAAAAAGATGATGTACACCGTGTTCGAGCTGTCCGGGATGAAGGTCGGGTCGCTCATCGCCTCGATGTCACGGGTGAGCATCAGCACTTGGATGCGTGCCAGCACCGAGCTGAACAGGTCGCTCACGGGCAGCCACATGTAGATGGAGATGTACCTCGTTATCCACTGCGTGAGCGTGCTCTGGAACCCGTCATAGACCGAGAGAGCGAACGCTATCGGACCGAGGATGGAGAGGGCGATCAGGAAGAACGTCCGTATCGTGTCGATCACCAGCGCAGCCGACTGGAACAGCAGTTCGAGCAGTTCTTGGAACCACAGCCGGATGTTCCGCTTCATGTTGTATTCCGTCCGGTCGATGTACATCACCGCCATCGTCTTCAAGTCCTTGGGCGACCAGCCCAGCTCGTCGAGCTTCTTGTCGAAGTCCTCCTTGCTCGCCAGATACGCCTTCTCCGGGTCACGGCGGAACGCCTCCCTCTCCAGCGTCTCCTTCTGCTCCCGGTACCGGTTCATGTCGAAGGTCTGTGATTCGAGCATCCCGTGGCAGCCCTTCACCACGGGCGAGAGCACAGCGTTGATCGTGCCGATGACGAAGGTGGGGAAGAAGAGGATGCACAGCCCGATGGCGAACGGGCGGAGCAGCGAGTACACGTCGATGGGTTCGGCACGGGCGAGCGCCTGCCACACCTTGGCGGCTACGTAGAACAGCGCACCCAGCCCGGCAATTCCCTTGGCTACCCCCGTCAGCTTCTCGCAGAGCGGCATCATGTCCTGATACAATACCTGCAATATCTCGTGCAGGTTCGTGAAGTCTATCGCTAACAACATAGTCTTATATTATATTTATGTACGTAAACATTATTGTATATTGCCGGTCTCACCAGTAACGGTCTTCCGCATCCCCGTAGAGAGCCACCACCCGGTCGGTGTCCTTTTTCTTCTTCGCCCGCAGGTAGCTCACCGAGATGTTCTTGTCCGTGTAATACTGCACGAGGTTGCGGTACTCCAGCAGCCGCTTGTAGCTCTGGTCGATGATCGCCAGCCGTTCGGCATCCGAGAGCGACATCCCCGTCACGTTCACCACGTTCTTCAGGTCTTGCAGGATGTCCGCACTCTCGCTCAGCAGCTTGGCGTACCCGAACGAGATGGTTTCCAGCTCGTCCGGCGTGTAGTTCGGGTCGCCTAACATCTTCTGGTAGTTGCGCACGTAGATTTCCGAGATGTCCGCCACCAGCCCGATGGACTTCTTCACCTTCACGCCGCCTTTCACCACGTCGTGCACCGCCTTGAGCGCATCGTAATACTTCCGCCCCTGCTCGAATATCTTCGCCGTCTCCCTGAATCCGTCCAGCGTGTGCTGTGCGGTGGCGGAGGTCTCCACCATCTCCTTAGCCGTGTTGATGATGCCCTGCGCCAGATTGCCGGGGTCGTGTACGACCCATTGGGCGTTGGCCGCACCTGCCGTCAGGCACGCTACGCCCACGATGATTGCCTTTATCGTTCTCATGTCCTTACTGTTTTAGGGTTCCGTCACTCTTTCTCCTGTACTCTCCGCCCGGCGACAGCCGGATGCGGTCTTTCTCCCGGTCATAGTCCATCATCACGGCGAAGCCCGTCTCGATGAACAGCACCCCTTCCGTTTCCCGGACGAGGTAGGTCTCCGCTTCACTGCCGCCCTTGTGGTTCCTGTGCATGACCGTTACACGGTACTTGCCGTCCTCTTCCCAAAGGGTGAAGGGCGGCTTGCCGCCCGTGCTGACCCACTCGCCGCACATCTTTTCCAACCGTTCCGCATTTGTCTCCTTGCAGGAAATGACAAACGCCAGCGCCACTGTTACCGCCGACAGCAGCAGGATTAAATTCAATCGTTTCATCTTGATTCCGTTTTTTAAGTTTTACAAAATTTTATTCTCTCCATTCCGTTTAGCCGTTTGGTCAGTCATCCGACCCTTTAGCCGTTCGTCCGGTCAATCAACCACCCGTCCGGCAGCCTGTCCGCCGCTCCCAGTCAGCACATCGGCACATTATTTATACTTCGTCTCCGCCAGCCGCTTGATGGCAAGCTCCAAATCCCCGCCCAGCTCTTCCGCCAGTGCGAACACCTCCGTCTTCTCGCTCTCCTCGGTGGTATAGGTCAGGTACTCGGCAGCCGATACCTCCGTGGCATACACCGCCGACTGCACCCCGTTCAGACCGATCCACACCTCCTTGTACTTCCGTCCGGGATGGTTGGCGAGGTTGATGGAGAGTATCTGCGACTTCTCCTTGTCCGTCAGACCGAGCATCGACTGGATGCCGTCGAACTTGTTCATGTACTTCTTCTGGTCGAGCAGGATCTTGCAGTCCGAGTTGGTGATGATAGCCTCCTTCACGATGGGGGACGAGATGATGTCGTCCACCTCCTGCGTGACGACAATCGCCTCGCCGAAATATTTCCTGACAGTTTTGTACATGTATTTCAGGTATTCGCTCATACTCGGCGAGGAAAGGGCTTTCCAAGCCTCCTCGCAGATCAGCATCTTCCGCACCCCTTTCAGGCGGCGCAGCTTGTTGATGAAGGCTTCCATGATGATGATCGTAACCACGGGGAACAGCTCGGCGTTATCTTTTATACTGTCAATTTCAAATACGATGAACCGCTTGTGCAGCAGGTCGATGTTCTCGTTCGAGTTCAGCAGGAAGTCGTAGCGCCCGCCCTTGTAATACTGCCTGAGCGTGGTCAGGAAGTTGTCGATGTTGAAGTCCTTCCGGCTCACCTTGATGTCCCTTGCAGCCAGCTCCTTCCGGTAATCGTTCAGCATGTACTCGTAGAAGGTGTCGAACGAGGGGACGATGTCCCGGTTCTGCTGTATCCGGCGGATGTACGCCGACACCGCACTGCCCAGCTCGCCGCTCTCCGTCTTCGTGATTTTCTCGTCCTCGCCCTTCCACAGCGCCAGCAGCAGCGTCTTGATGCTGTCCTTCTTCTCCACGCTGAACTTGTAGTCGTCCGTGAAGAAGGGGTTGAAGCTGATGGGCTTCTCCTCCGTGTACGTGTAGTAAATCCCGTCCTCGCCCTTGGTCTTGCGGTGGATCAGCTCGCACAGCCCTTGGTACGAGTTGCCCGTGTCGATCAGCACGATGTGGCTGTTTTGCTCGTAATACTGGCGCACGAGGTGGTTCATGAAGAACGACTTGCCGCTTCCGCTCGGACCGAGGACAAACTTGTTGCGGTTCGAGATCACCCCTTTCTTCATCGGCAGGTCGCTGATGTCCAGATGCAGCGGTCTGCCCGTCATTCTGTCCGCCATCTTGATGCCGAAGGGCGAGAGCGAGTCCTTGTAGTTCGTCTCTTCGGTGAAGAAGCACAGGGCTTGCGGGATGAACGTGTAGAAGCTCTCCTCGAAGGGGAAGTCCCCCTCGTTGCCCGGTATCGCCGCCCAAAAGAGCGTGGGCACGTCCACCGTGTTGTGCCTCGGCTTGCACTCCATCAGGGCGAGCTGGCTGCCCACCTCGTTCTTGATGCGCCTGAGTTCCTCCCGGTCGTCGCTCCATGCCATCACGTTGCAGTGGCAGCGCACCGAGGTCAGCCCTTTCGAGTGCGCCTCATTCAAGTATTCCTCGATCCAAGCCTTGTTGATCTGGTTGGAGCGGGAGTAGCGGGAGAGCGAGTGCATGTTCCGGGCGGTCTGCTCGAAGCGTTTCAGGTTCTCCCCGTGGTCGTCGATGAAGATGTACTGGTTGTAGCAGTGGTTGCAGTCCAGCAGCAAGCCCACCGGGGCGGCGAACGACAGCCGGCAGTCCGAGCGGTCGGTCGAGAGCCGCTCGTAACGGCTGTCCGTCGCCACCTTGCCCGGCAGGTCTTCCGTGTCCGAGAGGGTGTGCAGGCAGAGGATGTCGTCGCCGATGCGCATCTCCTCCGGGTTCAACTGGATGTCCTTCAGCACCGTCGTGTCGTGCTGCGAGAGCGAGAGGTACTTCTCCACGATGCCCGCTGACCGTTCCGTCCCGGTGATCTCGTCCGTCGTGAGGCGGCGCAGCGTAACGAAACCACTGTCGTTCATGATCTTCTCGAACTGCCCGACGGCTTCGAGGAACCTCGTAACCGTCTCCCGGTCCTCTATCTCCTTGGGGACAAGCCTGCCCTTGCAGAGGGTGGAGAACGTGCTTTCCTGACGGCTCCGCACCTTCGTGGTCTTGGTCAGGAACAGATAGCAGGTGTGCGAGAGGAACGGGCGTTCGTTGAAGTGTCTCTCAAAGCTCCGGCTCAGGAAGCTCAGGTCGTCCCTGTCCGTTTCCGGCCGGTACTTCTCCTCGATGAAGAAGTCCTGCTTGTGTACGATGGAATACTCCGGCAGCACCTTCACCGCCTTGTGCCAAGCCGAGTGGATCGCCTCGTACTCGCTCCCCGTAACGGAGAACAGTTCCGGCAGTTCCACCCTGAAGGCGACCGTCACGTCCGCCTCCTTGCTCACGATGCAGCCGTTCTCCACCGCCAGCAGCGGGAACTTGCTTTCGAGCGTCGCCGCTTTCATTACGTTTTTCATTCTTGCCAGTGTTTAAAGATAAATAATCGGGGGATTTTCAGGCGGTTCACCACGTACCTCGGATGCCTCCTGCGGGCGGCTGCCTTCATCAGCCCGTGCGTGCCGTAGCGGGCGTTCAGCCGGAAGGTCAGCCATACCAGCAGCGTAGCCGCAGCCACGCCGAAGCCGATGCACACCCACTGGTTCACGCCCGCCATGTACAGGATGACGAACACCACGAACACGGCGAGCAGACCGCCGCAGAAGATGAAGAGGTACTGGCTTTCCAGCCCCTTGAACTCCACGTTCCTGCCGATCCCCTTGTTGATTTCCATGTCCATAGTCCGCTGTTTTACAGGAAGAACGAACGCAGGATGGTAGCCGCCACGATCAGGAAGATGCAGGCTCCGAACCAGCTCGCCGCCGTCTTCGACGTGTCGGGGTCGCCGGAGCTGAACTTCCCATATACTTTCACCCCGCCGATCAAGCCGACCACCGCACCGATGGCGTAAATCAGTTTCGTCCCCGGCTCGAAATACGAGGTGACCATCTGCGTGGCTTCGGTGATGCCCGCCTGCCCGTTTCCCTGCGCCATTGCGCCCACGGCAGCCAGTATGCAGGCCGCCGTGAATAAGATTTTTTTCTGTTTCATTTGTCTTTAAAATTTTAATTAAACATTATGGTTGTCCATCAGTCGGGCTACACGCTCACGTGCGCCCTCGAACTCGTCCAGCATCGCCTCCCAGATGTCCGACCCCATCACGGACGGCAGCACCTCACGGGCTTCCCGCTCCGCCTTTTCGTCCGCATTGTCCGACACCAGTACCCGGCGCACCTTTTTCAGGTCATCGAAGGAGTACCCCGTGGCGAAGTCGGGGTTGCCGTCCGGGTAATAAGCCCCTAATTCCTCTTCCTCCTCCAGTTTCCGGATCTCCTCCGGCGTGGGTTCATAGTCCGTCTCCTCCTCGTCCTCCTCCGGCTCGATGTCGGAGTAGTCCGCCCCGTCGTCCTCCGCTGCGGGTTCGTCCACGGCTCCGGCTGCCGCTTCTTCCCCGTCCTCCGCTCCAAAGGGCAGGTAGGTGCTTTCTCCCATGACCGTGTACGGCTCGCCCGGTTGCCCCGGTTCCTTTCCCGTTCCGTCCGTGTCTTCGTCCGTCTCCGCTGTCCCGAATATCCCGGCGATGTCCTGCCGGTAGTATTTCCACAGCACGGCAAGGTAATAGAGCAGCAGGACGGTGAGCGATAATTTCAGTATCATGCCGTTTCCTCCTTCCTTTTTAAAAGAGGTTCTCCAGTTTCCCGGCGTATGCCGCCTCGATCTCCTCCCGGTACTGCTCGAAGTGCTGCGCCAGCACGTTGTCGATGTATGCCGAGAGCGACACCTTGCCGCCCGTCAGCATCACCGAGATTTTGGCGATGCGCTCGTGGTACTCACGGCGCACATAGACCGGCTTGCCGTAACGGGCGGGGATGTCCATGCCTTTAAGGAAGGTCGTCTCGTAGTCCGCCTGCCTTCCCTTGCGCCGTCTTGTCTCCGCCGCCTTCCCTTCCTGCGCCTTCTCCACCGGCACGGCGGTTTCAACCTTTCCGGTTCCCGGTTCTCCCGTCCCTGCCGCCTCGCCCGCCATCATCCGCATCAGTAGCTCCTCGTCGATGGGCTTCTCATTCCGCTGCTTCTTCATAGCCTTCCAGTTTGAGGATGGTCGCTATCTCACGGGTCAGTTCGGGGATGCCGCTGCCTGCCAGCATCCGCCTGTCGGGAGCCAGCAGCGTGGAGCGGAACACCGTCCGTCCCGTGCCGTCCGCCTCCTTGCGGAAGCGTTTCGTGTCGGGGATGCGGGTTTGCAGCATCGGCAGCCCCATGTCGGCGACCACCTGCCCGTACTTCTCGTACAGCCCGCTCGTTTCCCGCTTGTCCACTTGGTTCCAGAAAAGGTAAAGCCCCTTCAGGCGGCTCGTCTCCTTGCCCAGCATCATCCGTTGCAGCACGTCGAGGAAGGAGAGCGTGCTCTCCAATACCGCCTTGTCCGCACTCACCGGGGCGAAGATGTAGTCCATCTGTGCGATCGTGCGCAGGATGCCCGCCGAGTTCACCGTGCCCGGCAGGTCGAAGAAGAGCAGGTCGTAGCAGCCTTCCGCCGCCAGCTCCCTTGCCGTGTCGGGGGCTTGCTCCACCCGGCACTTGCGCACCGGATAGGCGGCACGCCCCGGCTGCCGCATCTGTTCGTAAGCCGCCCGTTTCAGGTATTCGTTCTCCAGTACCGCCCGGCTGTCCCGTTCCCGCATCTCGTACAGGCTGTACTGCGGGAAGTCGCAGTCGATCACCGCTAACGGACACCCCAAGCGGTAGTGCAGGTAGCCCGCCACCAGCACCGTGATAGCCGTCTTGCCGCTGCCGCCTTTCTGTGTGGCGAAAGCCACGTTCAATGTCTGTCTGTCCATATCGTCATTCTGTTGGTTATTCATCCGGCTGCCCGTGCAGCCGCTTCTCTGTTCACTCAATCGGTCAGCTTTTCAGCCACTCTGCCGTTCATTCATCCGTCCGTTCATCCGTTCAGGCATCCGGTCATACATTCAGCCCGGCATCCATCCAATCATCCGGCTGTCCGCTTGTCCGGCTGTTCAACCGTTTGACCGTTTAGCCGTTTAGTCATTTAGCCGTTTGGCCGTTTGGCTGTTTAGCCAATCATCCGTCCGTTTGTCCGGCAAGACCGTCAGCCGTTCGGCTATCCGGTTGTTTCCTTGTCTATCCGGACAGTCGTTTCACCGCTTCCACGGCGCAAAGGAATATCAAAATACCGGTAGTTTATCCGTTTGATTATCAGCGTGTCGTGCATTGTCTTTCCACCCGTAGGTTTGTCGCATCCGGGCATGGTGTCCGGACGGGAAAAGGGCTGTTACTTTGCAGGCGGAAACCAAAATGGAGTAAGAATGGAGAAGAGCGGCAACAGCCCGAGGGAGTGCCCCGGCACTCCGCAGCAGGCAAGGGCATCCCCAATCTGTCCGGCAGGACGGATTTTATTTTCAAACGAAAATGGCAAGTTGTGTGCTGCGGCACTCGAAATGAATTTCGTGCCTCACCACCACCTTGCCCCCTCGATGTGGCATCCCCCTCCGGAGTCGGGGGCTGCTCACGGGGGAGAGCCGTAGGCATACGGCGTTTTCAGACCATGTTTCACTTAAAATTTTACAGGATGATGGACAATCAGAAGAAGTATGCGGGCAACCACGGGCGAAAGCCCAAGCCCGACAAGATGCGCCACCGCTACGTGTTCCGTCTGGACGACGGGGACAACGCCCGTTTCCTCGCGCTTTTCGACGAGTCGGGCAAGGCGACCAAGGCGGAGTTTATCGTTTCCGCACTTTTCGGAAGGGAGATTAAGGTCATTAAACTGGATAAGGGGACGCAGGATTTCTACATGCGCCTGACCACTTTCCACTCGCAGTTCCGTGCCATAGGCACGAACTACAACCAATGCGTGCGTGCGCTCAAATCCAATTTCTCGGAGAAGAAAGCCCTCGCTTTCCTCTACAAGCTGGAGCGGCACACCCTCGAACTGGTCGAGTTGAGCAAGCGGATTTCCGCACTGGTGGAGGAGTTCCGGAGTAAATACCCCGTCCGATGATAGCCAAGATCTCGCACGGCAGCAGCCTTTACGGGGTGCTTGCCTACAACCAGTTGAAGGTGGACGAACGGCACGCCGACGTGCTTTTCACCAGCCGGATTATCGAGCCGCAGGGCGATAACTCCTACACGATAGGGCTTCTTTCCCGCTCGTTCGGCGACTACCTCACAGCCAACCGCAAGACCGAGAAGCCCGTCCTGCACATCTCCCTCAATCCCGACCCGAAGGATTGCTTGAGTGAAGAGCGGTTTGTCAGCTTGGCGGAGGAGTATATGCGGCGCATGGGCTTCGGCGACCAGCCCTATATCGTCTATCGCCACAACGACATCGGGCGGGAGCACCTGCACATCGTCTCCGTCCGGGTGGACGAAACCGGGCGTGCGATTTCCGACAGCTACGAGCACGGGCGTTCGATGAAGGTCTGCCGGGAGCTGGAACGGCAGTTCGGTCTTGTCCCGGCTACGCCCAAGCAGTGGAAAGAGGGGCTGCCCTTGTCGCCCGTCGGTTACGGGGACGGCAACCTCAAGGGGCAGTTGGCGGGAGTCATCCGCCCGCTTGCCCGGGAGTGGCGTTTCCGTACACTGGGCGAATACCGTGCCGTCCTTTCCCTTTACGGCATCACGGTGGACGAGGTGAAGGGAGAATACGGCGGGCGGGAGTATCACGGCTTGACCTATTCGGCAACCGACAGGGAGGGCAACAAGGTCGGCAAGCCCTTCAAGTCCTCCGTGTTCGGCAAGGAGGCGGGCGTCGCAGCCCTCGAAAGGCGGATGCACAACGCTGCCGCATGGGAAAAGACCCACAGGGAGGTCGCCGCCGCCACCGCCGGAAAGGTTGCAGCCGCCATGCAGACCGCAGGGCATGACCGGGCGCAGTTCGAGCGGGAACTCATGGGGCAGGGTATCGGCGTGGTATTCCGTCAGAATGAAGCCGGGCGCATCTATGGGGCGACCTTCATCGACCATGCCGCCAAAGCCGTATTCAACGGCTCCCGTCTGGGCAAGGAGTTCTCCGCAGGCGTGTTCAACGACCTTTTCGCCGGACAGGAAGGTATTCATCTACCGCAACCCTCCGCCGGAGTGGAACATCCCACCCGGCAGCAGGAGCAGCACAAGGACGGCACCACCCAGAACGTGGCGGCCGCCTTCAACCTCTTTGCCCCCGTACCCGGCGGAGCGTCCTGCGACCAGCCCGTACCGCCCCGAAAAAGGAAGAAAAAACGACGATACGGTCGTCAGCAATAAAGGCTTTAATCTATCATTCCAACATGATACACACCTTTATCCGCATGGCATACCGACCTCATTTTCGCAGCGTAAAGCGAACGACCGGAGTGTAGCGTTAAAAAGAAAAAGCTGTTTGAGCATAGCGAGTTCTTTTTCTTTAGCGAAACGCAGGAAGAGAGTAGCTGCGAAAATGCAGTCTTGACTTTTTCTTTTTGGTATCTTTTTCTTTTGTGTCAAGACAAAAGAAAAAGTACATATACATAATAAAACGAAGTTTTATCATCAATTTTCAACGAATTATGCAAAACGAAGACGATTTGCGTGGACTCGCCAAAGTCATGCAAAAACACATAAAGATGGTAGTAATTATTCTTACCTTTGCATCAAACAAATAAAAGTAAGAATATGAAAGCAGCAATTTATAGTAGAGTATCTACAGATCAACAAGATTACAGCAAGCAAACTGATGAACTGAAAGACTATGCCAAAAGAAACGGTATAGAAGTAGTCTATGTATTTGAAGAAAAAGAATCAGGCTTTAATAATGACAGACCAGAGTTTGAGAAATTAAGAAAGCTAACTAAGCAGGATATTGATATTATTCTGGTATGGGAAATAAGCAGACTTAGTAGACGTTCTGTATATCTACAGCAACAAATTGAAGATTTTACTAATAAAGGAATATGTATTTATGCACTTAGTAATAGTTTACGTACTATTAATGCAGATGGTACTATTAATGAAATGGCTAGAGTAGTACTAGCTGTTACTGCTACTATTGCAGAACAAGAAGCTGCAACTTTAAAGGCTAGGACACTATCTGGTAAAAGACATAAGGTATTAAAAGAAGGTCATAGTTATACACAAATTGCACCTTATGGTTATGATTACGATAAAGAAACCAAATTATTATCTATCAATGAAAAAGAAGCAACAGTAGTAAGACGTATATTCCAACTGTCAATAGATGGATATTCACTTATTAGAATAGCTACAGCACTAAATGTAGAAGGCATAAAAAACAAGAAAGGTAACAAATGGTATTTTGCAACCATTAGGGATATGCTTATCAATCCTGTTTATATGGGAAAAGCTAGATATGCACTAAAGAAAGCACCAGCCAAAGAGGGAAAGAAATATAGAAAGCCTCTGGAATTTGTAGAAGTAGATTCCCCTGCAATTGTTTCAGAAGAAACATACCAATTATCATTAGAGAGGATGCAAGGTAGAAAAAGCATAAGCAAAAGTTCTTATTCTGTAGAATATCCATTACTAAGGGGGCTAATAGTTTGTCCTGTATGTGGAAGAAGATATGTATATAAACGTGCCAGTAAGTTATATACTTGCAATAACAGGGATAATGACTGCAAAGCCAAAGGAGCTTCTGCACATAAATTGGAATCTATTGTTTGGGATATTATTAAAGTCTATTTTAAAGAGAATATGACTAATAATAAAGTTGAAGAACAAATAGAGCCATTACAGGCAGAAATTGATTCTTACAAACAGAAGATTCTTCTTTTAGATGGTCAATTATCTGAACTTACAGAAGAAGCCAGTAGAATATATGATGCAGCAATTGAAGCACAAAAGAGATTCCCCAATATGCCTAAATTATATGAGGATAAAATGAAGGAACTAGATTCTATTGATAAAGAAGCATCCAGATATAAAAAAGAAAAAGAATTAACAGATAAGAAAATCCGTTCTATAAGTAAGAAAATCAACCATATAAAAGAAGCAAGGGATATTAATTTAGACGATATTACAGATGAGTTGGAGAAATACAACATATTCCATCAATTTATTGATAATTTAGTGATCTGTGGGACAAAACACACTTCTTTTATCGTATTGACATTAACAACTGGTCAAATCCTCTATATTGGGCATTACTCCAAAAGATGTTCCAATTATTATATCTTATTCTATCCTAGTTCTGATATTTACTTTGATATTCAAACAAATAAAGGATATATCAACCATTTAAAAGAGAAGGCAACCATTAATTCAGATGGTTCCATTTACTTAGGTGATCTCACTGGAGAAGTTAAGGAATACAGTATTATAGATTTTGTAAATTATCTAGATATTGAGGAAAACAGAAGATACTACTAACAAAGAAAGTCCTGTTGGCATAATAAACTGGCAGGACTTTTTTGTCTTGTAAACTTTACCTATCTTTGCATCAACTTCTAAAGTTCAAGGAGTTGAACCTCTTAGAAGGGACATAGTTAATTAAGAGCGTTTGAAATATTATCCTTAATCTGGAATCTGGACAATTCTAAAACACAGGGATAATAGACAGTAATCGCTCACGCTGTGCTATATATCTACCTAGTGTAGCTTATATAACTGTATGGCGTGGGCTATTGTTTATTACTTGTGTTTGGGCAGTCCAGAGCCTCAGATTAAGTAATATTCAATAGTTCCCACGCTTTTTTATTTGTTAATCTTTCCAGAGGGGACAGGGAAAGTTATATTCTGTAAAAACATTATGAAGAAAATTTTACTTTTATTAATGGGATTATGTTTCTGTTGGAATATGAAATCTCAAATTACAACTTATGTAGAGGTAAAAAAAGGTGAAACATTATTGAACCTTTTATCTGATCGAGAGATAGAACAAACAGAAAAGATTGTAATCAGTGGAGATTACTTAACTGAAAATGATTTTGCTGTACTAAAAACAATGATGGCTAAATACAGTCTAAGAGATATAGATTTAGAACAGACACATATTTCTGTTTTTCCTGACAGAATCTTTGCAGGATGTACTAATTTGGAACGCATCAAATTACCCAAATATTTAACTGATACAGGTTGGTACGCTTTTCAAAATTGTATAAATTTATCTCAGATAGAGCTACCCGTATCTGTAAAGAATATTAGAAATTCATTCAGAGGATGTGCTTCTTTAACTTCAATAACATTTGGAAGACGATTAGAGTCAATATCTGGAAATCAATCATTTTATCTTTGCCGTAATTTGAAGGAGATTCATTGTAAAAGTAGTATTCCTCCCTCTTTAGATTTTGAATCATTTGTTGGACAATATGAAAATTCTATTCTATATGTACCAAAAGGATGTAAACGAGATTATATGTTTGCTAATGGCTGGTTAAATTTCAAGAATATTCAAGAAGAATATGTAGAACCTGCTAATACTTTGAAAATAAATATAAAGGGTGGCACATTTATTTGGTGGCTTTATCCAAGTTATGATGGTAAAGGAGGAAATATCGTACAGACTATTTATCCAGATGAGGACTGTTCTATTGAAGTAGAGGAAAACGAAACAGTTTGTTTCCACATTGCAGAAGAACAAAATTTCTTTAATAGTTGGCAGATTGATACTGTCCGTCTGAATGGAACTGATATTACTTCGCAAGTAACAGATGATAATATGTTATATCTGAATATCAACAAAAATTCAATATTAGAAATCATTATGAAAGATCAGAAAGCAACAGCAAATGAAGATATAGAAATAATTAATCATTCTGTAAAAACAACAACAAACGGAGTACAAATTAATACAATAAAACTGTCAAAAATAAGAATTTATACAATTACTGGAGAATTTCTAAAATCAGACTTATTCTGTGGCACAAAGGAATATTTATTACCAAAAGGGATTTATATCATTCAAATTGATAATAATAGCCAAAAAGTAATTATTCAATAATATATTATAGATAAAAATTGCTTCAGTAAAGTAAAATGGTAATGACGTTACTTTACTGAAGCAATTTATTTAATAATATTACAAATCTAAATTCAAATAATACATAGCTTGTTTTGTCTGGAAACAATGCGTATAACTTTCACGAGAAAGTGAATTAGACCCAAAACGATCTTTATCAAATCTAGGATTTTTTACAATAATAATTTTCTCCCAAATATCCTTTCTATCAATGGCTTTTACCACATAAAAATATCTATTATCTAATACCTTTACTGAAATATCAATGCAATGTTTTTCACTAGAACCAAGCTGAAAAACTGTAGCAATACTACTAAAAACTATATCTTCCATAACTATTTGATTTTAGATTATATTGCAAACATACAAAAAAAGCCTAACAGAATCAACTGCTAGGCTTCTTTTTTAATACTTCCATACTTTACCATCATTTACTTTGGAGTAGTAAATATGGTTATATAGCGTAACTTTAATAGTATCAGTTTTGTTTACTGTGTGAGTAGTATTGTTTCCTTCTATATCTACTTTATACTTATGTTCTATGATATATTCTGTAACATCTTCGCCATAGTGAGCTTTTTTTAATATCTTATGTGATTGATATTCATAATTTTCGTGAACTACATCTAATTCACCAACTGTAGGAAGAACAGGGATTCTATCAGGTTCGTAATATTCAATTAATGCACTTTTGATTCTACCATCTACAGAATTATCTACTTCGCAGCCAGTTAATACGGCTACCATTATTGCTATAATAAATAATAGTTTCTTCATTTTACTTGTTTATTTGTTTCCACTTATCACCATCTTTCTTAAATATCTGTGCATATCTGACTGGTATTTCATAAAACTTCTTCCATCTTTTACCTGTATCAATGGCAGTAGTACTATTAACGTATCTACTAGTAAGTTTACAGTTACTTGCATTAATATATTTGAGATCATACAAGTAAATTAGATCACTGCCAAATATATTTACATAGATTCCATTACTACAGGAATTATCTATTTTGGCTTTTGTCAGGTTCATATACTTATCTATCTGCATTAGATGGGATGGATAATCAGCATATCTTCTATCTCTGGTTTTAATTTCCACTACTATCTTTTTATCTTTCAACTCAAAGAATCCATCCACAAAATTATATCTATCATTAGTTGGATTCCAGTTTTTTGCAGTTCTTGACTGCTTTAATAGGCTTTCAAATATTCTTCTACCTTCATTTTCTGATTCTTGAAATTTATCCATTAAGCCAGTAATTATTTACCAGCCTGTTTACTACTGCAACGTGGGCAGTCTAAAACATCATACAGATAATAGCCATAGTTCTATATCTGCTTACATTATCATTCACATAGCCATTAACATTACAGGCTTTATTTATAACTTAGTATCTTTTAAATGATTCTTTAAAATACAGACCATCTAAAAGAGAATCTGCCAAATTATTCTGGCTTATTCTCTGTTTCTTCTTTAGATGGTTGATTTTGAATATCTACCTGAATTGTATTAATCAGGTTTACAACTTCATTGTAAGGCTGTGTAGCCAAATAATTCAGGATTTGCTGTAGTGTTTTGGTTGATAAGGTTATTGATTCCATATAATTAAAGTTTTAAGTTTAGTTTTGGCGAATCTAACTAGTATGCTGTATCTCAATTTTCTATAGTACAAAGATACTAAGTTGTTGGCAGCCATAAAAACAAATTATCAGAAATCTTGATATTTGTTACTATGCTTCATTTTTGTAAATATTCTTTGGTCTGAAACAAGTAAAAGAGAATAATAATTACTTAAATATGATTTTACTTCTTGCAATTATATATCCAGCAACTTTTTTACCGTCTATCCTCTTACTGGCTGCATCAATTTCAAACCATTTATCCAAATCCGTAGCTTTAGCCGTTTCTTTCTTTCCAACTAATTCATAAGTCTTTTTAAGCAATTCCTTTGCCTTCTTTGCAGGAATAAATTCGCCAATATGAATATCTTCTTTGATTATCTTGAATATCTTATTATCTAAACTCTTATAGTCATTAGTAACCAGCAATTCATTTTTAATTGCCTTCTGCACATATTTTAGGCGTTTTACAGCCTCATCCCCTAACTTATGATATGCTGGTATCAATAAAGGAAACTGTTTCTCTAATTCTTCTATTTTAGGTGAAACAACTAAACTCTCTTTTAATTGGCTGTACTCTTTATATGCTTCCTCAAATGTAAGTTTCATACCTTTCTTTCTTATTATTTCATTATCTACCAATTCCCAATTAACAGAAGTATGTAATATCCCATTAAAATCATATCCTTTTGCTATTTGTAACCCACTGGAATATATCACTTTATTTACTTGGTAGTTGTATAACTCCAGTTTGGGAAGAATATCATTCACCTTATAAGCATCATTTTTCTTATCGTATGAAATATACATATCATTTACTTTGTCTTTTAATTTATCTCTTAAATGATCCTTTACTATATCTGGTGCAGTATTGAACATATTTGCTGTTTCTTTAGCTGCTTCCAATTCTTTTTCTGTCCTCTCTTTCATTTCTTCGTAACTTAAACTAAGAGTATCCAGTTGAGTATTGAATATATGTACAATTAAGTTTCTAAAAGGATTTGTTTTTGTTCTGATCCTACCAGCTATCTGGGGAATATCAGTATCTATAGCAGCTAAAGTATGTGGGTTGGAAGTAGAACTGACAACAAATGACATTGCAGTATCACTAAAGTAATCCACACCTTCAAAACCTTTGCAAGTAATGAATGTGAACATCTTATTATCACTGATACTGTTACTTATTTTAAAACCTTCTAATTTACTTCTGTTTGATTCGGTATCAGCACATATAATTCTTACTTCATTATTTGCCAAATCACAATGATCTAAAATAGCCTTTATATCTGTTACTGAGTTAATAAAGAAAAATGCTTCATAACTCTTTTTACCGTTTATCTCTATATATCCGTCCCTTTTATAAGCCTTGATATAATTTGAAGCCTTTTGATATGGATGATTGGTTTTTTCTAATGATACAATTAAAGTATCTGTATAACTCCAGTCTGCAACAATAACAGGCACACCATTTAAACAGGAAGGACTAAATTCAGCCTGTATAGGTGTTGCTGACATAAAGCAGAATGATTTATACTGTTTGAAGCTGTCTAATACTCCATCTATTGCAGTATCTCTATAACTATATGCTTTCAACAAGCAATGATATTCATCCACCAGTAACCTAAAATCAGCAGGATTCAGATATTCAGCCAATTTAGCCAGTTTATCATAAGTACAAATGATCTTCTTAACTCCATCTTTCTTTAAATACTTCTTTAGCTTACTTTTTAGGCTGTTGGTAAATTCGCCAAATAAACCGAACAAGTTCTTATTATCTGATTCACCTGCTTCTGCCTTACCAATCTTATTTACTATTAATTCTTTAGTAGGTACTGCTATAACATAGTTTTCACTGTTAGTAATGGCAATAGTAGTACCACCACAACCAGTAATAACTTTATTGAATATACAATTATGTGGAAGATCTTCTAAATGTAAATATCCATCTGTAGAATTAATTTTTAGTGTATTTGCTTGATTCTTCATTTTATGTATTGATTTTGACGTAAAAAAAAGTTCCATCTATCTAAGTGGGTAAAATCTAGTGTTTATAAGCATCTGGAATATTATTAGTGCCATTGGAATAAAATTTTGAAGGCTAGTCTTATATACGGAATCTGAAAAAAAAATTCCAATCGAAATAAAATAAAACCAGATTCACATCTGGTCTTATTCTTATCAAATTCACTCACACAAACGTACTTTTATGGCTTAAAGTGTATTTCTAGTAGAAGTTATGACAATACTTCTTGGACTTATTTAATATACACAAAGATACTGCTTTTTTTCGTGACTGTCAAGTAAATTTCAAAGAATCTAAATATGTAACTATATGTATATCTGATGTTTATATTTTACATCTAAGGCTTGATCAGAGGTGTATTTTTAAGGTAAAACCATCTAAAAGAAGAATGATTTTATCACTCCAAATCAAATCGGCTGGAATAAGATAATTCTAGAAAAATAATCGAATTAAATCGGCATCTTCTTCTTTAAATGGTCTAACCCTAAAATCACATCTGAAATTACTTATTATGTATCTTCTGGTGACACTCTTTACAAAGTGACATTAAATTACTAGAATCAAACGCCAACCATTTTCTTTTAAGAGGATCATTTGTTGTCATAAAGCTAATAATGTGATGAACGTCAACAGCAGGAACTACTTTATCTTCTTTTAGACATAGTTCACATAACGGATGCTGCTGTAAATATGAAAGCCTTAATTTTCTCCATCTGGTAGAAGTATATACTTCATTACGTTCTTCACGCTTAATAGAGGTCTGCTTTATTCTCTCTGGCTTCTTTAGATAAGGCATTTGTTTGTATTCCTTTTAGTTGTTTATTATCCATCTGTAATTGATACCGTACCATTTTAAGACGGTATTCTATCTGCTTAACTACATTATCTTCTATTCCATCTGATATTACCTTTAGCAAGGTATTATGAAATATATCTTCATCTGTCTGACTTAACTGCAAGTTGGTTGTATTACCTATAAATTTGGATCTTAAACGGTTGTAATTATCTGAAATATCTTTGGCTATTGAAGGTTTGATCTCTGAAATCTGGTAATTGTATTTATGATGGCTATGTTCTCTTTTAGATGGTTCTAGGATAGAATTAAATTCTTCTTCTGTTATATGTAGTAATTTACAAGTATCTTTGATACCATAGTCATATAGATATTGCAGCAACACTTCTTTACTGGGCTTTAATTTCTTCATAGTATTTGTCTAACAGTTCTTCATTCTTAGCAAAGAAATCTCTTAGTATCATTCTTATTATCTGGGCTTTTGGAGTATTAGTAGCTTTATTCATAATATCTATGTTCAATGCAGTTTCACCATCTAGGCGAACTGTAATTCTTTCTGACATACTTTCCTTCATATAAACTGTGATTTTTAATGTTAATGTATTGGCTTTTAATCATATACAAAGATACGGATATTTTACAGCAAGAACAAGTAAAATGCTAATAATCAAATAATTGACTGCCAATAGACTGGTTAGTATTTGAAAGTTTGAAAGATAAATGAGCAGACACAGATACGAATGGATATGTACACTTAAAATAAGAATTTAATTATGATAGACTACAAAGCACCGTCTGACGTATGTAAAGAAGCAAAAGAATATATGAAAACCGTATTAGCCAGACTGGAAGAATCTGGAGTACTGGAAAATGTAGATGTAGCAGCGTTAGATATGTTGGCAAGAAATTACAGTATGTTTATTAATGCTTCCAAGCAAGTAGAAAGAGAGGGAGCAACAATTGAAAATAGACAGGGTAACATTGTAAAGCATCCTGCTGTAACCATTGCCAAAGATGCACAAATACAGGCAGTAAAAATTATGCAGGAGTTTGGACTTACCGCCAAATCCAGAACCAAATTGCCTAAACTGGATAAAGAAAAAGAAGAAGATTCACCACTGGAGAAATTTGTAAAGACTGCAAAGGAAGTTAGATAATGAAACCTTATTACGAATATGTAGATAAGGTTTTAAATGGAAGTATTGTTGTTGGTGAGTATATAAAATTAGCTTGTGAAAGGTTCCAGAATGATTTACAAAGGGAAGATCTGGAGTTTAGAGAAGAAAAAGTAGATCTGGCTATCCAATTCATTTCTACTTTGACACATTACACAGGTAAGCATTCTGGAAAGCCTTTTATATTGGAAGGATGGCAGCAGTTCATAGTAGCCAACATAGTAGGCTGGTATTGGAAGGATTCAGGTACTAGACGATATACCAGCAGTTATATTGAAGTATCAAGAAAGCAGGGAAAAACGGCTTTAGCTGCTGCACTATGCTTGTATTATCTAATTGCTGATGGTGAAGATGGCGCAGAAGTATTATTGGCTGCAAACAGTAAGGAACAGGCTAAAATTGCATTCGATATGTGCAGCAAGTTCAGTAAAGGCTTAGATCCAAAAGGAAAGTATCTTACTGCTTACAGGGCTGATATTTTATTCAGCCTTACTAGTTCCAAATTGAAAGTATTGGCTGCTGATGATAGCAAACTGGATGGTTTTAACGCTAGCTTTGGTTTACTCGATGAATATCACGCAGCAGCCAACAGCAAGGTTAGAGATGTAATTGACTAAGGCTGATATAAAAACTGTTACTAAGAAATATATCAGGGAGCAAGTTAAACAGGCAAAGAATAATCCTAGTGATGAAGTTGGAGTTAAAACAAAGACATTGAATATCTGGTGTGATTCTGCAACTGTATGGATTCCAGAGGACTATATAGTAAAGTGCAGTGATGTAGTGGATCTTTCTTCTTTAAATGGTCTGGACTGCTATATAGGTGTGGATTTGGGAGCAACAAGCGATTTAACGGCTGCATCCTTCTTAGTTGTTGATGGCGAAAAATATTACTTCAAAACACATTATTATTTGCCAGAAGCAGCTTTGGAAGAAAAGGCTGATAAAGAACTTTACAAGTTATGGAAGCGGTTGGGACTGCTTACAGTAACACCTGGAAACGTTACGGATTATGACTACATAACTACTGATATTCTGAAATACAGAGAAGTCGTTAATATAATATCTGTCAGCTACGATAAATTCAATGCTACACAATGGGCAATTAATGCAACTGAACAAGGTTTGCCCTTAGAAGAATATTCACAGACTTTAGGCAATTTCAACAGACCTACCAAAGAACTGGAAAGGCTTATATTGTCAGGAAAAGCAGTAATAGACAATAACGACATTACTAGAAATTGCTTTAGGAATGTAGTTCTGAAATCTGACTATTGTGGCAATGTAAAGCCGGTAAAATCACAGGATAAAAAGAAAATTGATGGTGTGATTGCTATGATACAGGCATTAGGCGGTTATCTGCTGACACCACATTATACCAATACGATATTTACAATATAAAACCTTAATTGATGGGATTTTTTGATTTATTTAAAAAGAAAGAGCCACAAGAAGAAAGAAGCTATACACCTTATGGACTTAATAGTCTGGTATATAATACAAATTCCAGCTACAGGACTGATAAATCTATGCTTCTTTCCACTGTCTACAGGTGTGTAGATGTAATTGGTGATTCAGTGGCACAATTACCATTAGAGCCATATAAGATTGACAAGGACGGATATAAAAGAAAGTATCTGGAACATCCCACTTACTACCTGCTGAACAAAGAGCCAAACAGCCAGATGAGCAGGTTTACTTTTATGAAAACATTGATTACCTCTGTCCTTTTAAATGGTAATGGTTACGCTTTAATTGAAAGAGATGCCAAAGGTGATGCAGTAAGTTTGAAGCTGATTCCTTCTGAATTGGTCACTATATCAAAAGTTGATCCTTTAAAGAACAAGATAATGTATAATGTTACTGGCATTAAACAACTGGTAGAACCTGTTAATATGATTCATATACTGAATTTCAGCTATGATGGCATTACAGGAATCAGTACATTACAACACGCCAGAAATACTTTGGGACTGGCTACAGACAGTGAAGCACACGCAGAGGGGTTCTTTAAAGGCGGTGCAAATCTGGCTGGAATTATCAAAGTACAATCCAGCTTAACGCCAAAACAGCAATTGGATATTAAGGAGAGTTGGCAAAGTACATTCAGCCCTATGACTGGTACGCCAAATGGTGTAGCCGTATTACAGGGAAATATGGACTTCCAACCAATTACAGTCAGTCCTAGTGATGCACAATTATTAGAAACCAGACAATTTAATGTAATTGACATTTGCAGGTTCTTTGGAGTATCACCAGTAAAGGCATTTGACCTTAGTAAATCCAGCTACAGTACGGTAGAAGCAACTCAATTAGCTTTCCTTACTGATACGTTATCACCTTTATTAGAGAAAATAGAACTGGAGTTTGAACGTAAACTATACAAACCTTCTGAAAAGAACAGCATAGATGTAAGATTCGATACGTCTGTATTACTTAGGGCAGATAAAGCCAGTTTAGCTACATATTACCAGACCTTGTTTAATATTGGTGTAGTCAGTCCTAATGAAATAAGAAAGCAATTGGATTTAGAACCTTTGGAAAATGGGGATAAGTCATTTGTACAAGTAAATGTAATGACTTTAGATAATGCAGTTAATAATTTACCTTCTAATAATGCTATAAAGAATGATACAGAAAATATATAAAGGCAGTGATATAATGGTTGCATTGTCATTGAAGGATGCAGAAGGTACACCCTATAGAATAAGTACTACTAATGAGTTTACTATAAGGTTCTTTACTACTGATCCTGATACATATATAGAAGGTAGTTATTCTGCTGGTAAATATACTGGAATCATAGCAGAAGAAGATACTGATTACATTGCTTTGAATGCTTTGGATTTAGAAAAGCTGGAAGATGGAGTACTAAGTTATGTGTACCATATCAGAGTTACCAATAGTAATTTTAAAGATGGCTTCTATGATGAAGTAATAAAAGGACAGACTAATTTATACTTAAAATCTAAATGCTTATGTATAAAGTAGAAATAACCAATAACAATAAATATGAATTGGAATTGGACAGGGCTAATGTAGTAGTTGGTTCTGGTGGGACTGTAGTACCTGTTTGGGGTACTATTATAGGTGATATTACCCAACAAAAGGATTTACAGGAGGAACTGACAGGTATTAAAGAATCAATTCCAGACCTTACACAAGTAAATGAAGATATAGCCAATTTGGAATCTGTTAAGGCTAATAAGTCTGAAATTCCTGATGTTACAGGTTTGGCTACAAAGGAAGATCTTAAAAGTAGGGTTACAATGAGTTATCTAGGTGCTAATTACTATAAGAAGGCAGAAATAGATAAAAAATTAGATGCTATTACTAGTGGTGAAGCCGATTTAAGTAATTATTATACCAAAGAAGAAACTTATAGCAGGAAAGAAATAGATGAAATGATGCCAACACAGGAATGGACAGATGTTTGAACTAAAATTGACTAAGCTATGAAAGAACAACGAAACTGTAACTATGAATTAAGATCTGAATCCAGAACGGTAGAAGGATATGCTTTGGTATTCGATAAAGAATCCAGAGATCTAGGTGGATTCATTGAAATAATAGATCCTTCTTCTTTAGATGGTGTGATTGAGAAATCAGATATATTATGCCTGTTAAATCATAATGAAGATAAAGGGGTATTAGCCAGAAGTAAATTTGGTGTTGGTTCTCTATCTTTACTTGTAGATGAAACAGGATTGAAGTACAGATTTGAAGCACCAGATACCGCACTGGGGAATGAATTGCTGGAAGGGCTTAAAAGAGGTGATATTACTACTTCTTCTTTTGCCTTTACCATTGATAGTGACAAATGGGAAAAGAGAGCAGACGGTAAATATCTAAGACGAATCACCAAATTCAAAGAATTATTTGATGTTTCCCCTGTGTACAAAGAAGCCTATCCAGATACCAGCGTAGCCTGTAGAAAGATGCAGGAACTGAACACAGAGGAATTAAAGGAATATTATCAAAACCTTAGAGAAGGACTATAATGGACACTTTGACTTTGATAGACCAAAAGGAACAATTAAGAAAGAAGGCAGAGGAATTGATTACCAATGCTGAAAAGGAAATTAGAAAGTTGAATGATGGAGAAGCTACAGAGTTAAACCATCTAAAGAAAGAGATTGCAAGTATTGACAGCCAGATAAAAGGTATAGAAGAAGAGAATAAAAGAAATTACAAACCACAAATCAATAAAAAGACTATGGAAAAATTTTCATTGCTTAAAGCTATCAATGATGTAGCTAATAACAGACAATTAGATGAAAGAGCCTTAGAAGTAGTAACAGCTGGTCAGAATGAAATGAGAAAGGCTGGACAATCTTATGCTGGACAAATTGTATTGCCTATCGAGGAAAGAGCAAATATTCAGGCTACTGTTGCAACTGCTGGACAGGAAAATGTTGCAGAGGATAAATTAGGAATCCTAGAACCTCTAAGAGCCAATTTAGTATTAGTACAGGCTGGTGCTTCTTATATGACTGGCTTAATTGGAAATGTATCTATTCCAGTTTATTCTGGATCTAATGTAGGTTGGGCTGGTGAAGTTGCTGCTGCTACTGATGGCGCAGGTAAATTCAGTGAAGTAAACTTAGAGCCTAAACGCCTTACTGCTTATATTGATGTTTCAAAACAGTTCCTTATTCAGGATTCCAACAGTGCAGAAGAAATGTTGAAAAGAGATATTGTTGCTGCTATTTCAAATAAACTGGAAGCTACTATTTTAGGTAATGCTGCTGGTTCTGCTACACAACCTGCTGGTTTGTTAAATGGTGTAACTGCTGACACTGCTGCTATAACTTATGCCGACTTTGTAAATATGGAAGCTACATTAGGCGAAAAGAATGTAAGAGGTGATATTAAGTTTATCGTATCTCCATCTGCCAAGGCAGTATTAAAGTCTACAGCAAAGAATCAAAATTCTTTCATTATGGAAGGTAATGAGGTAAACGGTTATCCAGTCCTTTGTACATCTGCTGTAGCTGGAAAAGGTATTGTTTACGGTAACTTCAGTGATCTGGTTATTGGACAATGGGGAGGTATCGACTTGACTGTAGATCCATATACACAGGCAGCTAACGGTAAAGTAAGACTGGTTATCAATGCTTACTTTGATGCCAAACCCAGACGTGCTGATTCTTTCGTAAAGAAAGTGTTGAAAGCGTAACCTTAACTTATGAATAAGCTATGTATGTAACTTTATGTGAAGCAAAGAAACATCTGTTGGTTGATAATTCATTTAAAGATGATGATGAATACATACTAGCTTTAATAGATATAGCAGAAGATGCTGTTTCAATTAATATAAATATTCCATTGGACAGCATTACAGTAGGTGGTGAATTACCGCCTGCTGTAAAAGCTGCTATACTTTTATTAGTTGGTAACTTATACGCTAACAGAGAACCTGTAGCCTATACTGCTGTAAATAAAGTGCCTTACACTTTTGATTACCTAATTTCCTTATATAAAAACTATTCCACAAAGTAATGAGGGCAGGACTATTAACCGATCCTGTAACCTTTAGAAAGGCAACCATTACAAAGAACCAATACGGACAGGAAGAAACAGATTGGATTGATTGCATATCAACAAGGGCAAATGTAAGGTTCAATTCAGGTAACAGGGTTACAGAAAACAATGAAATCATTAATACCTATACAGTAACATTTACTGTAAGAAGGTATCATAACATAGATGAATTTATGAGGATTCTTTGGAAGGGCAAAACTTACAGAATCCTGTCCATAGAGGATAATAACGAAGATAGGACAAAACAATCTATTACTATTATTGGAGAACTGATAAATGAATAATGTGGATGCAAGGCAAGTCCTACAGATGTTTGCTGTACTGGATAGCAAGAGACAGAAGAAAGCACATAGGACTGCACTTAGAAAAGCTACAGGCATATTGGTTAGAGAAACCAGAAAAAATTTCAGGAAGGTAGTAAAGAATCCCAATGCCAGAAACAGGTGGAACGGAAAAACCTTTTCTTCTGGAATCAAATCTAAGGTCAATAAGGAAGCCACAGAGGGTAAAGTACATATTATGGGAGACTTTAGATTAAAGTTCTTTGAAATGGGAACTAAGACACGTTACAAGAAACGGACTAAGGGCAGACCATCTACAGGTAGTATAAAAGCCTCTTATTTCTTTAAAAAAGCCAGAGAAGCCAAAGAATCAGAAATCAGTAATAGTATGAATGACATAATAACCAAATCTATACTAAGGGTAAATGGACAGTTTAAAGGTAGGTAAAGAAATCTATTCTCTTTTAAATGGTAATGATTCTCTTACTGGGGTAGTAGGCAGTAAGATCTACCCTATTATAGTAGAAAAGGAAACTACATATCCATTTATAGTATATAAGAGAAGTAATATTATTCCTAGCTATACTAAGGACTTCCATTTCAAGGATGAAGTAATAATTGACATTATATGTGTGTCTGATGATTATTCTGAATCCGTTGATATAGCCAGTATGGTAAGGGATATTCTGGAAGATAAAAGATTTGCTGATATAGAAAGCATCAAACTGGAATCTGCTGATGAAGATTTTATAGATGATGCTTACGTACAGACATTAAGTTTTAATTTAATAATAACAAAATAACTATGGGAAAGCCGATTAACGGTAGTGATTTGATGTTATTCATTGATTCTACTGGAGAAGGAACAGCATTTAAATCAATAGCATTTGCAACTAGTCACAGTTTATCAATTTCTGCTGAAACAGTTGAAACAAGTTCTAAAGATACTGGTGGAAAATGGGTGTCTAAAGCACCTAGAAAGCTAAGTTGGACTATGAGTACAGAAAATCTTTACTCTTTAGATGGTGAAGGTTCTACTTATGATGATCTTTTTACTGCTATGACAGAAAGAAAAGAATTAAGTGTAGTTTTCAGCTTAGAAAAAGAATATGCAGCAAAGAAAGATGAAGTTCCTGAAGGTGGATGGACACCTGTAACCACTGGACAATATAAAGGGAAAGTAGTAATTACCAGTCTGGAACTTAACGCACCGAATGGAGATAATGCAACATTTACAGCTTCTTTTGAAGGAGTTGGAGCACTGACTAAAACAGCATAATATAAAGCCTTTATATCTCTGTTATAGAGGTGTAAGGGCTTTTTTATATCAACAGAATTATGGAAATAACAATTAAAGACAAGACATATAAAGTAAAGTACAGCATTAGGGCAATGTTCGTATTTGAAAAACTGACTGGCAAATTATTCAAACTGGAAAGCCTGATGGACTTTTATATATTCTACTATTCTATGATACTGGCAGGAAATCCAGAATGTACATTGCTGTTTGACGATTTTATAGATGAATGTGATTTGAATCCTGTTTTGGTGGCTGATATTCAGAATTTCCTTAATGCGCAATTTCAAAAGCAAGGGCAACTGGAACCATCTAAAGAAGAAGATACTTCAAAAAAAAAGTAATATCCATTTCAGAACTGTATAGTATCATTGTGGTAGAGTGTGGAATCCAGCCAGATTACTTTTTGGATAAAATGCAGTGGTATGAAGTGGATTCCTGTTTAAATGGTCTGGAGGGTAAAAACAAGAACGGTTGGGAACAAACCAGATTCCTTAGTTATATCACGGCACAAGTAAACAGCAGCAAGAAGTTAAAGCCTACTGATATTCTTTCCTTTAAATGGGATAAGCCAGAGGATACAGGCACATCTATTACTAGTGAAGATATACAGAGGTTGAAAGATAAGGCAAGTAAAACCTTAAAACTATTATAATATGGCTGATTTGATTACTAGGTTGCTGCTTAACACACAGCAATTTGATAATAATTTAGGCAAGTCAACAAAACAAATACAGGGATTCCAGCAAAAGATACAAGGCTTTTCCAGTGGTGCTGTCAGTGCCTTTACAAAATTTGCGGGGGTACTGGGCGTAGCTTATGGAGCTACAGAACTGCTACAGAAAGGACTTAACAGCAATGCCACTTTACAGGATAAATATAATTCTTTGATGCAGGCTGGATCTACTGTAACAGACCAATTCTTTACAGCCATCTATTCAGGGGACTGGACTGTATTCAATGATGGTATAGAAAAAGCCATTAAGAATGCAAAAGAATATGCAGATACCTATAGGAATGTACAAAGGATGCTGGAAACTACAAGCATCAAATTTGAACAAACGGATGCAAGGAAAACACAGTTGGAAGCCATTATAGAAGATGATACCAAACCACTGGAGGAACGGAAGAAGGCACAGCAGGAGTTAGACCGTATATTGCTAATGGGTGTGGCTGATATTAGGGAAGCATCCCAAATAACAGAAAGGGAACTAAATAATATGTTGGCTGATCTGATTGGAGAAGCTCAATATATCACGACAGAGAATGCACAAAAACTGATTTTGGATATAAGGAACAAGTATTCAGAACTTAGAAAAGAACTGGATGCCTACAGGGAGATCAGAGACACAAAGAATCAGGTACTAAACCCTAATGCCTTCAAATACAGCGGTGACGAGTGGTATAAGATTAATCAGGACGCCACTAAGAAATATTATCAGGAATATACCAAAGACCAAAGAGCGTACTACGATGAATTACTAAGGCTGGCTGATAGAATGAATGATGAAACATTTAGTTCATTTCAAGGCTTGTTTGATAAACTGAATGATCTTAATGACAAGGCTGGTACTTGGGAAAAAGACAGGGCTGGTGCAAGGGATGAAATAGCTGGTATTAAAACTACTGCCAGTAAAAAAGAAATCATTCCAGCAGGTTCTATTATGGAAATGCAGAAAAAGATTGCAGACCTTAGAAAGAAGTATGAAAATGCTGCTGATGAAGGAACTAGAGTAGGGTTTATGAAAGCCATCAAAGAAGCAGAAACAGAACTTAAAATGATGCAATTAAGGGCTGCTGGAACTTCTTTACTACCAACTGGAGAAATTAATAAGCCTGTTGGAAGGAATATTGCAGATGATGTAAAATCTGGATATATAAATATAAAGCCTATATCTACAGACAGTATTCAGGCTAATTATGATTATGCGGATTCTTTAGGTGCTATAGCTTCTATTATGGGATCTGTTACCAATATGACAAATGAAGGTGCTGCTGGTTGGCTGGCTTATGGTGCTAATATCCTTAGTAGTATCAGTGCTGCTATACCAATGATAACCAGTTTAACTACTGCTTTAACGGCTAAGGCTGCTGCTGAAGCTGCTGGTAGTGCTGCTGCTGTGCCTGTAGTAGGTTGGATTAATGCCGTTGCTGCTATTACGGCTATAATGTCTGCTATGGCTGCTGTACCAAAATTTGCTGATGGCGGTATCATTGGCGGTAATTCCTTCATTGGCGATAATATGATAGCCAGAGTAAACAGCGGTGAAATGATTCTGAACAACAGACAGCAAAGGAATCTGTTTAACCTTTTAGATGGTAAAGGTGGAACTTCTGTTAATGCTGGAGGAGAGGTTAAACTAAGGATTGAGGGTAGAGATTTAGTAGGGGTTATTAATTCTCAAACAAGTAAGACAAGTAAATACAAGTAATATGTACAACCTTATATATACAATGCCATTTACTAATGTAGATGGTGAAGCCTTAACTGTACAAATACTAGAAGATGGTGGAACTGGTTCACCTGTAGAACTTACAGGTGGCACACCACCATTTATAGTAGATGTGAATGATGAAGATTTTTTATATACTCCAACCAGATTCAGCGGAGCTACATTAAAGTTAGTTGGAAGTGACTACTTACAGAAATTGTTTAGTACCCAATACCAGAAGTTCAAAGTTAATTTGGTAAAGGCAGGTTCTGTTATCTGGACTGGCTTTATAACTCCAGAATTATATTCACAGGATTATGATAACAGCTTGTTTGAATTGGAAATAGAATGTATATCAGCCCTATCTACTTTAGAGTACATAGACTTTAAGCAAGAAGGAGCTACTGTTTCCTTACTAGGTATTATTAAAAAGTGCATTACAGAAAGTAAAGGGGATTTTAGGGCAGTCTACATACCAAACGTCTATACTTCTTCTTTAGATGGTATAACTGTCAGTACTGCCAATTTCATAGATGAAGATGGCAAGGCTATGACTTTGAAAGAATGCTTGGAAGAAGTTTGCAAGTTCCTCAACTGGACTGTAACGGAATATGATGGTTGTATTTATTTTATTGATATGGACTATATAAAGGCTGGTAAAACCAGTTATACCAATATACTTACCAGTACTACTACTACCCTATCTTCTACTATAAATCTAAGGGATATACCATCTAAAGGAAACAGTAACCTATTATCCATATTAGGAGGATACAATAAGGCTATAGTAATTGATAGTGACTATGAAGTAGATTCTGACATATTATATCCAGAACTGGAATTGAATCTGTCAGGTGGAGAGTTGTTTAAATTTGAAAAGACAAAAGATGATACCATATATAAGAAGGAGTATTATAATTCCAATTTGGAATTATTCAATTATGTACTGTCCAATAATTCTTATACAACGTATGATAAGCCGTTTAATACGGACAAACAATCTGCTGGAGCAGTAGCAATGCGAAAAACAAGTTATGGTAAAACAGAAGCATTATCAAAATATAGCTGGCAGGAAATGATTGAGATAAAACAGAAATCTGCTATTATACTGGACAATAGTGCTCCCTATTATTTGTATAAAGACATATACCACAACGGGGAAGAGATCAAAAACGATCCTTTCATTCTTAATTATCCTGCAATCAAATGCAAGGGTAATGAATTGTCTTATCTGGTATTTGATCCAGATATAAAACTGTGTATCAACTTTGACATCTATCTGACTACCGATAAGGATGGATTTGAAGGGGACTTTAAGCCAACAGGACTTACTTCTGTTCCAAAATTGTTTATTCCAATGCAATTAAGGATAGGTGATCATTACTATAATGGCAGCAGTTGGGTAACGGATAGCAATACCATCTTCAAAGTATCAACAACTGCAACTCCAAACAATTATGTAAATACTTGGTTACAGGTTTATAATTACAATGATCCAGAACTGAATGTCCCAGATTTAAATGGCTATATTGTTTCATTTAAGAGCATTACAACTGGTGATATTGAATTGACAATATACAATCCTGCTATAAATCCTTATAGTACTCCAGTATTTGAAAATCCAATCGAATCCTTTTTTATACGGAATATTGAAATATCAACTCAAAGGGTAAATGCAAGTAAATCCGATTCAACTAAACAAGATACAAAATATGAGAATGTTGTAAATGAAGGATTCATTAATGCTTTGGATGATATTGAATTTAAGATAACATCAAAGAATGAAAGCGAATTATCCTATAGTAAGGCTATGGATGGTAACAGTATATTGGACGTACTCACAAATAATATTGACAATAACAGCGAGAAGCCAGAAAAGCTACTGATCCAAAGGATCATTAACCAATACAAGCAGCCTAAAATAAAGCTGGTACAAGTTATAAAACCTGACATTCTGCCTTATTCTAAAGTAACAGACAGTTATTTGTCTGGCAAACAGTTTGTATTTACTGGTGGAAGAATCAATTATGAAGATAATAGTATAGAATGTAACCTTATAGAACTAAACTAATATGGATATAACAAGTAACAGGATACCTGCCACACCTAGAAGCAAATATGCCAGATACGGTAACAATAATGTATCTATAAGTGGCAGCAGTGGAGGTGCTAATATAGATACTTCCAACTTTGTCAGGTTAAGAGGGCAAACCAGCCAATCTATAGAAGGTGCAGTAGCAGCTACTGGAGAGATTATAGCTTACCAGACGAATCCAGAAGCAGGAGACTTTCAATTCCCTATTGCTTCCACTGATGCTTTAGGTACAATCAAAGTAGGTAACGGACTTAAAATAAATGAAGATGGTACTTTGTCTGTAGATGGTGAAATTGGGGGTGGAGGTGTAAGCAGTTGGGACGATCTTACAGATAAGCCAACTACATTTCCTTCTACTTGGGAACAGGTAACAGGAAAGCCAACTGAATTTATACCGTCTGCACATACACACGTAATGAATGACATTACGGATTTTAATGGAGTTACAACAGATACAGACCAAACAATTACAGGACAAAAGACTTTCAGTAAGGCAATATTAGGACAGGCAGATGTAGTGGCTTATGCTACAGGAAAACACGATATAACATTTCCTATTGCCAGTAAAACGGCTTTAGGTTGTATTAAAGTTGGAGAGAACTTAACCATTACAGAGGATGGTACACTGAATGCACAGGCTGGAGGCGGTATTACTTCTGTTACTTGGAGTGATGTGCAGGATAAGCCTATATTTTCCACAGTAGCCACTTCTGGAAGTTATACTGACTTATTGAATAAACCTACTATACCTACCAATAATAACCAACTTGCTAATGGAGCCGGTTATATTACAGGAGTTAATTTAGATATGTGGAATGCTGCTGCATCTTCTGTGGGCAATAAGACTATAGGTAATTCCAATAATGGAAATTATATAGATATTATAGAAGATTTAAGGGTAAAGCAAAACTGTACATTCAGCAAAACACCTAAAGTAGGTAATACTAATATTGCTTTAACAAGCGACTTGCATTCACATAGCAATAAAAACTATCTAGATGCAATTAACCAAAATTTATCTACAAGTTCAACACCATTATTTACAGGGGGAATAATTACAGGTGATAAGACTGATATTCATATTGAACATTCCAGAGGAAATAGCATAAATGGGAAAGACCAAAATAATAATGTGGCTAATCTTTATCTAAATTACAATAGTGCTTCTAATAATACTAAAATAGATAAAGATAATAATATTAGTACTTCTGGAGATATTGTTGCATATTCTACTGGAACAGGAACACAATCTCCATTTAAGTACTGGAAACCTTCCGTTTCTTCTTCTGGTGTACTAAGCTGGACTAATTCAACAAGTGAGGTTGTTCCTTCTTCTGTCAATATAAAAGGTACAAAAGGGGATAAGGGAGATAAAGGAGATAAAGGGGATACTGGTGCACAAGGTCCAAAGGGGGACAGAGGCGCAACAGGTCCACAAGGTCCAGCTGGACCTTCTTGGGGAGGCGGGACAATTATGAATGGTATTAAAATTAAATCAGATCCACCAGTATTATTTTGGGGTGATAATTGGAGAATACAATCAGGAACAGACTTAAATTTTTATCATTCAAAGTGGGCAGGAGCTTGTATGTACATATCTGGTTCAAATTATGGTAATGTAGAAATAAGAGGAACGTTAACCCAAAAGTCTGATATAAGATTAAAAACAATTCATTCTAAGTTATTTAATTGTTTGGATAAAATTAGTGTTTTAGATGTATTCCAATATAAATATAATGATTCTGATATAAATAGATGGAGAATTGGAATGTCAGCGCAACAAGTAATTAATGTTTTTCCTGAACTTATTTACACAGAATCAGACGGATTTTATTCAATGGACTATATTAGTTTATCCTCTATTGCCATACAATGTAATAAAGAACTACACCAACTAATTAAGGAGCAACAAGTAAAGATAAATGAATTGGAATCCAGATTAGTAAATTTAGAAACTAAAAACCATTTAAAGGATGAAGGAGCTAATTAGATGGTTAGCCAAAGTATTTAAGGCTGATATTACAGTAGAAAGGATTATTTATAAAGAAGTCTATAAGCCATTGGAAGATAAATTATCTGGCAGTATCTCTTTAGATGGTGATTTGTCTGTAGATGGAAGTATAGAAGCGACAAAAGATATAGTATGTTATAAGAGTAAAACCAATTAATTATGGCAAAGCTAGGAGCTACAAATATATCAATAATGGATGTCCGTAATATATTGGGCTATCCATCAACAGACTTAGGTACATTATGCACTTGCAATAATATAAACCCGTGGTCAAAATGGAAACCTATTCATTGTGCCAATACGCTTACACTCAATAATGAATTATTAAAAAGGAATAAGTATGGTATTGAAATCTTAGAGGCAAATAACCCTGGGGCACTTGTAAATTTGATTAAGCAAAATAATAATTCAGGGTATAAGTATGATAAGCCTAGAGGCGGCTCTTTCAGTCCTTATAGATTGGGAGACTTCCGTAATTATTACCATAACGCATTATTACCTGTATCAGCCTTTTATAAAGATGGAGACGAAATACATATTGGAGGTATAACATCATCCAATCACGGCAGTTATGAGGCAATTATAGAAGGAATGAAATTACCCGATTTAGAACCAGAAGAAAGTGATTACATATCACAAGGAATGCTATACGATTATCTCGATTATTCAGGAAATAAAATACCATTAAAGAAAGGAGTGTATTTTACAGATGGGACAAATGATTGTTGGTATAGTGGAAAAGCATACTACTGGACAACGGAATTTCAAAGATTTAGTGGTAAACAGGTTGAAGCCTATGAATTTTATACCAACGCGACAAGAACACCTAATGATTTGTGGGTAGCAGATGCAAAAGACAGGTTTTATGCACTTCCAGAACCTTATCATACAATTTCTGTTGACAAGAAAGTACCAGCAGGAAGTAGAAAGGTTTTAGTAATATGCCACCCTGAATTATCAACTGATCGCAGATCTGTTTCTTATACATTACAATTTAGTGCCGTTGGAGAAGTCTATAGAGGTGGTACAATATCAAATATCCATATTCGTATAGCGAAAGACTTAAAGGGTATAAATATGATAGACACTAAGAAAATTGCGGATAGCCTGACTATACAAGATGAAACAGAGTCATTAACTTATACAGGTACTCTTAGGAATCTTAATGGAGAAACAAGTATGTATGTACTTGTGTATTATGATAACGCGATACAATGGACAGGAGTACCGTTTATGGAAGTTGACCCACAAGCATAATATGACTAAGACAAGAATTAAAACAGAACTGGCTGCTGCTATAATATTGGTAATAGTTGGATGCTTTCTACTGATAGCAGCAATATATATTCCGCCTATAGGCATAATTCACCCGTCTGTACTGGTTGCATTTGGTGAGATAGCAGTATTTGCTGGTAGCCTATTTGGAATAGATTTACATTATAGACTGGAATTTAATAAGATAAAGGCAGAAGTTGGAGCAGATAAAATAGAAGATAAATAATTAGAGCCTGTTTACCTTTATATGGTGGACAGGCTTTTTTTGACTTCATACAAGTAAAAGGATAGACTTATAATATATTGCCGAATTTAGGAAACAAAATTGGCTATTTCTCTTACTTGTATAAATCCAACTTAATTTGGCATCTTTCCTTTTAGATGGTTTAATATTAGTGATATAGGTAAAATATACTAGTAATAAGGGTACTACTAATAATGGTAGTATATGTTAATATATAGTTAATATATGATATGAGTTTTAATTTAGGAATATAATGGTAAATCAATAAGTTTATTAAATGTAAAATAAAGGGATTGAAAATATAAATTTCATTTTATGTTTTTATTAAAATATAAATATTATTAATTTATAAAATGTAAAATAACATATTATCAAAAAAAAATGTTCATGAATATATTTTAGATAAATTTTCTGGTGAAAGTATATAAAGATATTAACAAAAAATTGAAATTATATTTAAATATATTATGAATGAAAATAATATAAAAATTGTATTAAAATAGAAAAGAGATTTTTTGCAAAAAGTTTATTTCATATTTTGTTTTCAATTAATAGTTTTAGTAAAGTTTATTAAGCAATGGGGCTTACTAAATAGATATTTACTTTAAATTAGAAAACAACAGATACATTTATAAATAAATTATAAATAAAGGAGCGCTATATTATGAATGAAAATAGGGGGCTATACAATAGCAGTTTTGAGCATGATGCATGTGGAATTGGTGCTGTAGTTAATATTAAGGGCGAAAAATCTAATAAGGTTATAAATGATGCTTTAGATATTTTAGAAAATTTAAAGCATAGGGGTGGTACTGGAGCAGATGAAAATACTGGTGATGGTGCAGGAATATTAATTCAAATACCACATTATTTTTTTAAAAAAGTATGTAATGAAGCTAATGTTAATTTACCTAATCAAGGGAGTTATGCAATAGGGACATTATTTTTGCCAAAAGAACAAGAAAGAAAAGAATTAGCATTAAATATAATTAATACAGTTTTAAAAGAAGGAAAATATTCAATTATCTTATTAAGAGATGTTCCTATAAATTATAAGGGGATTGGAAAGGCTGCTTTAGAATCAATGCCTACAATTATGCAAATCATAATAAATAAGCCTGAAGGTATAAATAATTCTAAAGATTTTGAGAGAGAGCTTTATATATTAAGAAGAAATATTGAAAAAAAGTTTAATGAGGAAAAACAATTAAAGGATTGCAGTACATATATTGCATCACTTTCATCTAAAACAATAGTTTACAAAGGTATGTTACTATCAACTCAAGTTAGAGAATTTTATAATGATTTATTAGATGAGGATGTTACATCTGCTATTGCATTAGTTCATTCAAGATATTCTACTAATACATTTCCAAGCTGGGAAAGAGCACATCCTAATAGAATGATGGTTCATAATGGTGAAATAAATACATTAAGAGGAAATGTTAATAAGATTTATTCAAGGGAAGCATCTATTACATCAAAGGTTTTTGGAGATAGATTAAATCAAGTTTTACCTATAATTAATAAAGAAGGCTCTGATTCAGCAACGTTTGATAATGTGTTAGAGTTTTTATACATGGGGGGAAGGGATTTAGAAAGAGCAATATTAATGTTAATTCCAGAACCTTGGGAAAAAGCAGAAGATATAGATATGGATAAAAAAGCTTTTTATAAATATAATTCAACAATAATTGAACCGTGGGATGGACCAGCTTCAATAGTATTTACAGATGGTGATAAAGTTGGTGCTGTTTTAGATAGAAATGGTTTAAGACCATCAAGATATTATATAACAAATGATGATTATCTTTTTTTAGCTTCAGAAACTGGAGCAGTTGAAATTGATGAATCAAGAATAATAAGAAAAGAAAGATTAGAGCCAGGTAAAATTTTATTAGTTGATACAGTGAAGGGTAAATTGATAGAAGATTCAGAAGTAAAGAAAAAATATAGTTTGGAGAATCCATATCAAGAATGGTTAGATGAAAGATTAACACCTTTAAAAAATATAGAAATTAAAAATTATAAGCAAGAATTTATGGATAAAGATAAAAGGGTTACTTATCAAAAAGCTTTTGGTTATGGATATGAAGATTTAAAAACTAATATTTTTGAAATGGCACAAAATA
>QWCB01000661.1_pt1 | contig 37185 bp, 12 predicted proteins | sample 1972511 | NCBI WGS metagenome assembly QWCB01 (sample SAMN09866719, study PRJNA288562) | Human gut metagenome isolate term5_stool, whole genome shotgun sequencing... | isolation source: gut | host: Homo sapiens | place: USA: California | reverse complement strand
ATATCGGATCAAAAGAGGCTAAAGATTGTTGACATGCTATCTTGCGGTGAGCTTTGTGCCTGTGAGATTCTTGAAAAGTTTGACATCACTCAGCCGACTTTATCGAGTGATATGAAGAAGCTTGAGGAGGCAAAGCTTGTAAAGAGCCGCCGCGAGGGCAAGAACACTTATTACACGCTAAACAAAAAGGCGCTTGAGCACTTCCTTGAGCAGCTTGAGTACATTTTTGGCGACAAGCCTGATTGTATCTGCCACAGCGAGGAGAAGCTTGATTACTAAGATATTTGGATAAAAGATAAGATTTATTCATTATATTTAAGATATAGAAAAAATGAAAAAACTAAAATCAAAGGCTTATCTATACTGGATAGGCTTTTTTTGTAACTTTCATTATACATAATTTATATTATCGCGATATTATAAATACTACTGTATCTTATGGTATAAATCTAGCTATTTTTATGCCGCTCGCTTTAGTAGGATATACTATTCAAGTTGATTGTCTAAAATGTTTACCTATTATATATAGGAATTTAATATTACAAAGGAGGCAATTATGAAACGCAAATTTCTGATATGGCTCTCTTGTTTTAAACTTTATCAATCTTACTTATAGCTAATAAAAGTCTTGCGCACTTTAGGACTTTGTGGTATAATAGCAACATCTATTTTAAAGGAGAGGATTACATGAGAAGTAATAAAAAAGCTATAATATTAGCATTAATCATGTGCCTAAGCATATTCATGAGTTTCGGTCAAGCTGTAGTAAAGGCTGGCCCATCCATAGACTTTGGCACTAGCACAAAGGAAGTCATCTTCATGGTTGACAGAAGCATGGCAACAGGCAATGAAAGACTTGTTGAGATAAAAAACGAAATCAATGAACTTAGTGAAGAGCTTTTAAAAAGTGACTCTAATCTAAGTGTTTCACTAATCTACTTCAACGGTAGAGCAGAAACTCTTGTAGAAAAGGCAAAGGATGCAGCGCTTATCAAAAACGCGAAGACTCCAGAGTTTGCACTAGGTTTTTCAAATCCGATTGCAGCTATCGAAAAGGCAAGAGCTATCGAAAAAGCACAAAAGAACTATCTTGTGCTTTACACATCGAGCTACCCAGCAATTGGCCCTATCACAGAAGACGGCCCATACACAAGCCGCGACCACTTCTACTATAGAAATGCGAACGCGCTTAAAAACACTGTTGATGAGCTAGCAGCTGATTACGAGCTAATCACAGTTCTTGACATGGCTCGTTTAAATAACAAAGACTACGCTTTCACTAAGAAACTTTATAATGACTTATCGAAGAAGACTTATCTTAACGATGAAGCAAAGGGCATCCTTGACTATGTTAATGGAGGAGCCACTATAGACAAAGTAAGTGAAGAGAAGAAACCTATAGTCTTCATACCTGGTATTTCAGGAAGTGAACTATACTCAATTGATGAAAAATATGTAAGCGATGAAGAACGCAAAACTGGAATGATCTCATCTGATAAAGAATTTATCGGCAAGAGAATATGGATTCCACTTGGATATGAAAAGTCTGAGCTAAGCGAGCTTCTTAACATCAAAAATAATGCGTATGGACTGCAAGAAGGTGACCTAAGACATGCTAATTTATTGACAAGACATACTGGACCTGCGGCAGCATACACTTTGCTTATAGATGCACTTATCAAGCATTTCCCAGATAGACCGATATATCTTTTCTCATATGATTGGAGAAAGTCTAACGAGATTTCGAGCGAAAAACTTGATGCTTTCATCGACAGCATTAACGACGGTGGCAAGTTAAAGGTTGACCTTATCGCGCATAGCATGGGTGGTCTTGTATCAAGCCACTACCTAGCTAAGCATGATGATAAGGTTGATAAATACATCTCCTTCGGTACACCATACGAGGGTGCGCCGCACGCTTACAACGAAATGACTAACGGCAACATCTTAGGAGGTATCGCGGACTTTTTCCTAAACAACTTCCTTAACATAGACAGCAAGGTTGTTCAAGACTACGACGGACTTCTTGAGCTATATCCAACAAAGAAGATGCTTGATAAGTATCCATACCAAGTTGTGATGAACCAAAAGCAGCTTGATAGCGAGCTTTTAAAGAACAATTTCGTGACATACGATTCACTTGTGAACAAGCTTCACCTAACATTTGCCTCAAAAAGCCTTAGCTCAGATGACATAGCAAAGCTTATGGAGGACTACGTAGGACACGATAGATTCACCGGTTTTATAAACAAGGAAAAAAGCTTCAGAGAAGGATCTAGCATGGACGGCAGCGTTTACATGATTCATAGACCAAACTCCATGTTTATAGTTGGAGAAGGTGTGGACACTCAAGTTGGTGGCTACTACACAGAAGAGGGAGATGGACTTAGCAAGGTTAAAAAGCTTATGACTAAGGAAGGAGATGGCTTAGTTCCGCTATACTCAGCAACTATGGGACTTGAACTTGACGAGATGCCAGAAGAGCTTAGATCAAAGTTCAAAGTTGTTAAGGGCAACCACATGGGTATACTTATGGACGCTAAGTGCCTTGACATGATGTGCCACTTCTTATTAGGAAGATAATTGAATACTGTGGCTAATTAAAAGGAGCCATATTGAGTTGATATCTACCCTCTTTACTGGACAAACCAGTAAGGAGGGTATTTTTTACATATAAATATTCTTTTCCCCTATTCCTGCCCATATCTTGCCAAAATCGCCATTTAGTGATACAATTATCTTAGGTGATTTTATGGATTTAAAGGCGAAACTCAAAATTTTATCTGACTCGGCGAAGTACGATGCATCATGCTCTTCGTCTAATTCTTCGCGCAAAAACTCTGGAGGCATTGGTAATGCTGCACCATCTGGGATCTGTCACAGCTGGTCTGAGGACGGCCGCTGCATATCTCTTTTAAAAATCCTATTTACCAACGTTTGTATCTATGACTGCGAGTACTGCATTAACCGCGCTTCGAACGATGTGCCGCGCGCTTCATTCACGCCTGAAGAGGTCGCCGAGCTCACTATGAACTTTTACATCCGTAACTACATCGAGGGTCTATTCCTTTCAAGCGCAGTCATCAAGAGCCCCGACTACACCATGGAGCAGCTGATCAGAACGGCTGAGCTTCTTCGGGGCACCTACCATTTCAATGGTTATATACATATGAAGGTTATACCGGGCGCTTCCAAAGAGCTGGTCACAAAACTATCGTCCCTAATCGATAGGGTCTCTGTCAATATCGAGCTGCCGACTGAAAAGTCTCTTAAAATGCTCGCTCCGCAAAAAACTACTGAGGGCATCATGAAGCCCATGAACAATATAAAGCTGGCGATAGCCGAGAACAAAGAGGACAGGCGCAAGTACAAGAGCGCTCCACTCATTGCCCCGGCTGGTCAAACCACACAGATGATCATAGGCGCCGCGAATGAAAGCGACGAGACCATAATCACGAAGGCATCGCTGCTTTACAAGGGTTTTAACATGAAGCGCGTGTATTATTCGGCCTTCGTTCCGGTCGTGAAATCGAAGTACACGACGGGCATCAAAGCCGCACCACTATTACGTGAGCACCGCATCTACCAAGCGGACTGGCTGATGCGCTTCTACAAATTTAAGCCAAACGAAATCGTTTCGCGCACAAGTCCCATGCTCGACCTGGACCTTGATCCTAAGGCATTTTGGGCGATAAATCACATTGAGCTCTTCCCGATCGAGATAAACAAAGCGAGCTACGAAGAGCTTCTTCGCGTGCCCGGCTTTGGGCCGACGACTTGCCGAAGGATAATCAACGCAAGGCGCTTTGCCAAGCTGTCGTATGACGCCCTAGAGAACATGCACATCTCCTTAAAGCGTGCCAAATACTTCATCACAGTAGGCGGGGTATATAGGGGCGGCAAAATTGACACACGTGACAATCTTCGCATAAAACTTATGGACAAGGTGAATCTAAATGAACAGCTATCGTTATTTTGATTATGATAGGTCTTTCGATGGACTCATGACTGTCATCTTTGATTTATATGAGGACATAGAACGCGCCAAATTCATGCCCGATGATCAGGGCTCCTTATTTGATACCAAGGTCTTTATCACTACGGATATGGCAAAGGCCACTCGCGTAATTAAATCACTCGAAGACAAATTTCCGAAGCGCTTCATGAGAGAGCTAGTCGCAGTTTTTTTATCCTGCGATAATAATAAGGAAGATATATTAATCAGAGCCATCAAAGGCGTCTTCGAGCACGGCTACGGCTACATCTACTCATCAGAGAAGGCAGCGAGCGAATTTCGCCGCATACGTAGAAATGTTTTAAGCGAAAATCATTCCTACAAAGGGCTACTCCGCTTCAAAGAAGTAGAGGGCGGCGTGATGCTAGCTGAGTTTGAGCCGAAGAACGACATCCTGACACTTATCGTTCCTCATTTTGTGAAGAGGCTCCCCACTATAAACTTCGTAATCGCTGACGTGAAGCGCGGAACGGCCGCCATGCACATGAAGGGCAAGGTCGAGTTTTTGGAGCTAAAATCGCTTGACTACACTATTAGCGAAAAAGAAAAATTCTTCGAAGAAGCTTGGAAAGACTTTTACAAGGCCATCAGCATAGATGAGAGACGTAACGAAAAATTGATGATTTCAAATATGCCAAAGCGTTACTGGCGCTACCTCATTGAGAAATAGCTTGAAATTTGGGCGCTTTTCCATTATAATAGTATTAAAGATTTTACTTATCTAAAGAAATAAACAAATTTGACTAAAAGGAAGTGGCATTTTGATTAAAGAGAAATTTAAAGAAGTCCTAGCGACCGTTTTGCCGATCTCGCTACTTGTTGTGATACTGAATTTTACAGTAGTTCCGCTTGAAGCAGACGTCTTCACACGCTTTTTACTCGGAGCACTTTTCATACTTTTGGGTCTAACGATATTTTTAATCGGCGTTGACCTAGGAATCACGCCTATGGGCGACAGTTTCGGTCACGCAGCCGTTAGAAGCGGTAAACTTTGGGTCATAGCCGTCATGGGACTTGTACTTGGCTTTGTCATTTCCATAGCTGAGCCGGACTTACACATCTTGGCAGATCAAGTCGGTGACGTAACTCTAGGCGTTGTATCCAAATCAAGCCTAGTTATACTTGTGTCAATGGGTGTCTCAGCACTGATATCGCTTGGCATGATTCGTATAGTAAAAGTATTTTCACTAAAGACATTTTTATTAATAACATACGGCATAATACTAGTACTTGGCATAATTGCAGACCAGTTCTTCCTAGCAGTATCCTTCGATGCTTCGGGAGCGACAACTGGGGCACTTACTGTACCATTCTTACTAGCTTTATCCGCAGGTGCCTCCGCCATTAACAAAGACAGCCAAAAATCAGAAGAAGACTCCTTTGGTCTAGTTGGCATCGCATCCGCAGGCGCCATCATCGGTGCACTTATCTTAGGCATGATATCAAATCCAAAATTCGTTGATGCGCCAGACATGGCCGGGGCAGCCGAAGCTGGCATTTTATCGCACTTCATCCATGAGGCGCCGATAGTCGCAAAAGAGATAATCATCGCACTATTACCAATAATATTGATATATGTGATCTGCAATATACTCTTCTTTCATAATTCAAAAAGAGCAAACGCAAGAGTCGCAACCGGCTGCATTTTAACCTTCGTAGGACTTGTAATCTTCCTAGTTGGTGTAAACAGCGGGTTTATGGACGTCGGACGCTACATCGGTCACGTTCTAGCAACAGAGCACAGCAAGACATTCATAGTCGCAATCGCCTTTCTGATGGGCGTACTAACTATACTTGCCGAGCCGGCAGTTCACGTACTTACAAATCAAATCGAAGCCGTTACGGCAGGCTCAATCAAAAAATCAGTCGTACTCATGACCTTGTCAATAGGTGTCGGCATCGCAGTTGCCTTGTCGATACTTAAGATACTTGTCCCAGGGATGCAGCTTTGGCACGTTCTGCTACCAGGATACATCATCTCATTTATTATAATGAAAAAAGTGCCAAATCTATTCGTCGGCATCGCCTTTGACTCAGGCGGAGTTGCCTCAGGACCAATGACAGCAACATTTATACTTGCCTACGCGCAAGGCATTGCGGCATCAACACCAACAGCAGATTTGCTTATAGACGGTTTCGGTACCATCGCCATGGTAGCGATGACACCGCTTATAGCCTTGCAAATACTTGGTCTATTCTATGTGAAAAATAAGGGGGGAGTGAAGAATGCGTAATTTAAAGTCTCGTCACCTAGAGATGCTAGTCGTAATAGTTGAGCAGAATAAAGCGAGCAAAGTCTTGCATTTAGCAGATGAGAAGGGTGTTACAGCCTCAGTTGCCATGCTAGGCATAGGCACAGCATCTAGGACATTATTCGACTACCTAGGTCTAAACGATAAGAAAAAAGCAGTTCTCTTGCTCTTCGGAAAAACTGAGGAAATCGAGGATCTAGCTGATTATTTAGTAGAAAAATTGGAATTAAATAAGCCAAACCACGGAATCGCCTACATCGAGAGCGCATTCAACGTCTTTGGCACAGAAGATAATGACAATGGTAATGGAAGTGAAAATATTAAAAGAGGTGAAACAATGTACAACGCCATCTATACAATAGTTGAAAAAGGAAACGCAGAGGACGTCATCGAAGCCGCACAAAAGGCAGGCTCAAGAGGCGGAACTATAGTAAACGCAAGAGGTTCGGGCAGTGAAGAGGCACGCAAAGTCTTTAACATGTTTATCGAGCCTGAAAAAGAAATAGTTTTGATTATCTCAGAAGAAAAAATGACAAAGGATATAGTTGATTCGATAAGGAAAGAGACTGGGATTGAGGAACAAGGGAAAGGGATAATTTTTATTACGAATGTAAACCAAACCTATGGTTTGGTTAAAAATTAGGATTTTGCGTTAGAATTGCGCCTAAGGCTCGTTCGTTTTGTTGACAATGCTCGAGTACTATTTGTACACTCCGCTTGTCAAAAAACTGCACTTCGCCTTATCCATCAATTCTCTTCGCAAAATCTGTGTGCGATGTTTATTCATTTTGTTCATCAAATCGCTCGGCGTAGCGTAAAGGTTCACGCCCATTTATGGACGGGGTTCTTCGATTACCCTTTGTAGTAGATTGTGAAAATTACTCTTCGTACGAAATTGCAAAATCTGTATGGATATGGGCAATTTGATCTTTTAGTCAAATCGCTATGCATAGCGTAAAGGTTCACGTCCATTTATGGACGGGGTTCTTCAATTACCCTTCGTAGTAGTTTTGATTAGATAAAAGCTACTCATAAAATCGCTCGGCGTAGCGTAAAGGTTCACGCCCATTTATGGACGGGGTTCTTCAATTGCCCTTCGTATTAGATTGTGAAATTTATTCTTAATACAAAATTGCAAAATCAATATTTTACATTTAAGACAAACTATATATATAAAATTGATAAGGTCACTAGGCCTTATCTTTTTTTGTATATAAATAATTTTAAGCAAAAATATTATCAAGAATATTATTAAAACAATATCAAAACTATTCTCAAAACATTTATTAAAAATATTTCACTAAATATATTTCAATTTAAAACCATATTTTTAATATATATAATATGAAGAGAAGTATAATTATGCAAAAAATGCATTTTTGTAAAGTTTATGTTAAGATTTTGTTAAATTTTTGCAATTTACTTCACTTAATTCAATTAAAATGCAAAAAACGCATAATTATGTGGTATAATAATTATGAACGTTTATAAATAAATAATTTATATATAGACATTAAACATAGACTTTAAATAGAGGGGGAGAAGTATGAAGACGAAATTTGTTTTTAAAAGAGTATTAACACTAGTCCTAGCAGTGATGATGCTAGTTACTGCTATGCCTGTTGGCGTATTAGCCGATCCGGGTGCAGCGGGAACGCAAAATAAGAAAAAGTACACAGATGATGACTATAGTATTACTTATAATGACAAAATTATACGTAAAGCTGACTATATTAACAAGGTAGATAATTTACCTATAGAGCCTGTAAAGACTAAAAATGCAGAAACTCTTGTTAAATATCCTAAACAACCAGAACGCTACACTGTTCGCGCAGACTTTAAGGTTGAACGTGGTGATGACTACATTATTAGTTACCAACCATATATCGCAACTGTTGGAGAAGGAGCAAGCTATACAGAAAAGGCTAAGGTTAAGAAGGAATTAAAATTTCCAGAATTTGATGGTTATACTAGTGCAACTAAAAAGACTACAGTAGATTATAACTTTGTAAAAAGCAAAGCTGACAAGGGTAAGGACACAGATGATTCAGATTTAGGCACAGAAAAAAAGGGACCTTATGAAGCTATATACAAGCCTGTTGAAAGCAGTGTTTTAGTAAAGCACGTTTTTCAAAGCTTTGATAATCCAGAAGTTTATGGAGAAAAACCTGGCGATCCAAAGGACTATTTCCGCGAAACAACACAAACAGGTCTAACTGGTACAAGTTTAAAGATTCAACCGCTTCCAGATTATGATATAGAAGGATACGTACCAGAAAGCAACGATATAAAAACACAAGTACCAGAAAACCCTAAGGATTTTGTGGTTGAGTTTCGTTACAATCGTGCTTCGTATGACCTTGTATATGATACTGACGGAGGAACTCCAATACCTTCTCGTAGAGTATATTATAAACAAGTAATTCCTAAGCTTAATGATAATGAAATTCCTAGCAAAGAAGGCTGTGTATTTTTAGGCTGGAAACCATCACACGATATAGTGGATATAAATGGGAAAAAGTTTAAAGCTGGCGAAATAATCAAAAATGCTACTGGTAAGCCTATTGAAAATCTTGATGCAAATCTAATTGTTCCCGCTCTAAAAGCAAAAAATAACAATAGACCTGCTGAAAAACTTATTTTTACTGCAGAGTGGAAAGATAAAGAAAAGGCTGATTATGCAGTACAATTCTGGGCAGAAAAGGCTGATCATGATGATAATGCTAATTTAGCACAGAAGTATGAGTACATGGGGACTCATGTATATCATAATCAACCTACAGGAACTCGGCCAGACTTAGCAAAAGAACCTATTGATGGTATTGTTTTCCCAGACCTTGATCAAGATCGTCTTAATAAGATATGGGCTGGTAAAAAAATTGATCGTGACACTAAGCTTTTTCTAAACAAGTTTTATGTCTATAACAAATATTTAACAGCCGACCAAAACAAGGACCCCAAAATCACAAACTTAGTTAAAGCTGTAAATGCAAACGGTAAAACAGTCTACAATATCTACTACGACAGACAAGTCTATGACCTATACTTTACTAAGTCTAATAAACTTAGTGAAGCTGAAACTTTCTACCCTGAAATTTGGGGACTTGACGAGAATAATAAACAAGTAATGTTAGGTGGACCAGGTAAGCCATACCACTTCACGGCAAGATTTAACGAGCACATGAAGAAGTGGCCTAATGATTCTATGCAAACAAAGGGCTTTAAACCTGGCATGCAATCCTACGGCTGGGGACCAAACTATGGTGTACCAGAATGGCCAGTCCACCTTGACACACCGCCTTATAGACTAAATGCCGATGAGTTCCTTGACATGGAAAATTATGACAGGTGGGGCGGCTATACTAATAATATAGATGCAGGTAATGGCGTAAAAATACCTGCAAAAGATTTTAGAACCCTATCTTTTGGTATAAAACAGGGCAAAAACTCCATCCCCCACCACATGGACCTTTGGATGGACGGCTTTAAGGACGGCGAAACAATCGTACGCTACGACCTATATAGGTCTAAGGCGGATACAGATCAATCGAACTATCAGCACAGGGCTCCTAAAGTCCAAGGCTTTGAGGCTAAATACGCCTCACAAACAACGACACTTCTAACTGAAGACGATATATTCGAAAAAAACGACGAGCGTGATGAGATAACAACAATACCTGATAAGGAATACAAGGACATATATGGCTTTAAGCACAAGATAGGCCAGATAAATTTTATACTAGCCTTCTTCAATAATGCCGATAGTTATGGCGACCCTAAGGAAGGAGAGCCTTTTGAAACAAATGGCTACCTTCGCTTCAAATACACTCGTAAGAAGTACCCACTAAGGTTTAACTACGACCCATCAATCACTAGAGATGATAATGAGTTTAGCAAAACTAACTCAATAGATACTTTTTACGAGTTCCCACTAAAGGCTTTAAGTCCAGATTTAGTTGATGATAGTACACCACAAGCAGAAAGGGAGTACTTTAAAGATAATCCTGCAAACTTACTAGACAATCCAAATAATTTATATAAACTTGGTTTATACGATCTTTTGGAAGTAGATAAGAAAAAATTAGAAGGCCTTAGCGATAATCAAAAAGATAAATATAAAAAAGGCAAACTAACTAAAGCAGAGTATGATAGCATACTTCTAAAAGTTAAAGAAAAGATTAAGGTTAAAAATGAAGCAAGTGGAAAAGAAGAAGAAAAAGGAATAGAGACTTACAAAGTAAAAAGACCAGAAGGCCTTTCACCTCAAATGATATTTAAGGGCTGGGCCCTAGACCCTGCTGGTACTAAGCTCATCTGGGAAAATAGCCACGAAACAATGCCTTCCCACCCAGTAAATATATATGCACACTGGGCAGAGCCTGACTATAAGTGGAAGATAACCTTTGACCCTAATGGCGGCAAGATGCCAGACCTAAAGGCAAAAAACATTACTAGTGAGCAAAAGAAAATCAAAGAAGGCGACATTGGCTTTGAAAGAGAAGTAACTTATCCTCTAGCAGGCTACAAGAATGAAGATGGTACTGAGATAGAAGCAACTGTAGATGGAAAGAAGATTTTTACAGTAATTCAAAGACAAAAGCTAGTTCCACCAGAAATACCTAGTCGTAAGGGCTACGAATTTATGGGTTGGGAGCTTGTAAGATTTAAAAAAGATGATCAGGGCAATTTAGAATTAGATCAAGACAAAAAGCCTATAGAAGATAAATCATATAGGACTGAATTTAATGTTCCAGAACTTTATTCTTTTGATAATGATGTTGTATCTGATCTTTATTTAAGAGCTATATGGAACAAAAACGATCTTATCGATATAAAATCTTACCACCACTTCTTGGATAAAGACTACAAAGAAGTATCAAGGCAAGAGCAAGTCCTTCAAAACAGAAGAGTTGGCTCATACGTTGGCGCTGTTGGCAGTCGTCAAAATGCTGAGAGGATACTAGTACCTAAAGATGAGTGGAAGGACTTAGAAGAAAAAAATGAAACAAATATAGATATAGATATAGATGGTTCAATGACTTATAGGGATTACATGAGATTTGATCCAGTCAATCCAAGAGTTAACTCCTACTACCAACAAATAATTGTAAAGCCAGAAAAAATTCAAGATCCAGCTCATCCAGACGATCCTACTCAATTAATTGACAATCCTGAAGCAAAATACAATGTATTCCACTACTACTACAGACCATTTAGGCATAGAGAGTATAAGGTTAATTATTTGGACGTAAGAGCCAAAGATAGCATTGATACTATCTTAAAAATAAATAACTTAGAAAAAGAAATAATAGAGCTTGATGAACAAATTAAAAGAACAAGAAAAGCTGATGAAAAACAAAAACTGGAAAAAGCTAAAAAAGAAAAAGAAGAAGAGCTTAAAAAGCTAAATGCAAAAAAACCTAGTCTTAGCATAGAAACCATCATTAAAGAGCATACCATTATAGATAAAGAAACAGTTATTAATGGTAATCGTGATTTTGATGCGAGAAACTATAGACACATTCCTGGCTGGGTTTTAGCTGATGGTGAAAAACCACAACAACAATTGTTCTTTGATGTTAATGAAGAAACAAATGAATTATTAGGCATCAATGGTACTGGTTCTGATGAAATTTATTTCTTCTATAAAGACGTAAGAGTTGTAGAAGTACCTGGCGATAAAGAACCACCAACAGGTTATGTAAGAGTAACATTTAAAGCTGATAATGGTGGTTCGTTCGGCAAGGACGATAAAGGCAATGACATCAAAGAGCTTCACTATGATGTTATTAAGGGCTTTAGATCAGACAATTTACTAGTTCCACAAGTGCTAAAGACTGGTGAAGAAAAAGATTCTAAGAAGTATTACATCACTCCAGATAATGGCAAAAACTTTATTGAATGGACTGATAGCAAGTTATTAAACAGTGATACAATACTTGAAAAAAATTACTCATTCACAGCAAAGTTCGATTGGTCGGGACTAAGTTCAAGTGGACTAGTTACTACAGAATCTTTTAAAGATTCTAATAACACTTGGACAAATAATTTTGCTCCAAAGATTGAAGACTTAAAGAAACAATTAGTTTGGAGAGTAAAAGAAGAAGAAAAACCTCTACCAGAAGGAACTGAAATAAAATTCTTCAACGAAGCTGGAAAAGAATTAACAAGTGACGAAGATGTTTTCAATTTACTTTTAGAAAAGAAAGCTGCTGACAAAGAGGAGCTTGTTCGCACTGTAAATATCACAGCAAAAGTTAATTTTAAGGACAAAAAAGATACTCAAGAACTTAATATTCCTATAATAATCTATAAAAACGTTTATGAAGCCCTTAATAAAGATGGCGACAAGCCACTATTCTTAACAGAAGCTGAAAAGAAAGACGCTAAAGACGGCGGACTAAAGGATGTAACAGATAAATACGTAAAAGTAACTGTTGCTCCTACTGGTGATATGGCCGATAAAGACAATAAAGTTTATTATGTAAATCCAAAGGCCTGGGTTGAAATACCAGAGGTTAAAGCTAATGGATCATCAAACTTTATCAATTGGACAGCTGATCAATCTAAGCAAAATGAAGATGAAAAGGCCAATGGTAAATTTGATTTTGATAAGCGTCATAAATTTACTGAAGACACAATTATAAGCCCAAGATTCTCTCAAATAGGTGAGCTTGTAGTTCACGAATCATATAAAGATGGTGACACATGGGTTAACGACTTTATAACTAGCGAACTTACAGAAGATAAACTCAAAGCAGCCGTTCATGTAAAAGATGCAGTAGGCAATCTCATAGCCTTAGGTGATGGTGATACTGTCACTATAGTGGATGATGAAGAAAAACCATATGCAGATGATGACGCATTAAAGACTGCCCTATACGAAAAGTTAAAAGAAAATAACGATGGTAAAGTAAGCAGAACTGAATATATAAAAGTAAAAGTTACTTTTGCAAACGGAGAAGTTCAAATAGTCAATGTGCCTATAAAGGTTATTAAGAACATCTACCAAGCAAAGACAGAAGCGGGCAAGCCAAACTATGTTCCAGACAACTATGTAAAGGTAACTTTGGACCCAACTACAAAGGCAAAAGACCCACAAAAGTATTTCTACTATGTAAATCCAGATGCTAAGGTTCAAATACCTGGCAAAGATCCCGAAGGTGTAAAAGAAGCGTTTACAGGATGGACAATGAAGGCAGACAGTGCGGCTGCAGATGTAGTTGGAACACCATATAAGCTTAATGAAAGACATCAATTTGCAGAGGACTCTACAATCACAGCTCAATATGGCCTAGGTAAAGCCAATATTAAATATGTTGACGAAAAAGGCAATGAAATTGACCCTAAGTACCATATAGACGGAGAAGAATATCCTAAAGAAAAAATTGGCAAGCTTGGTGATGCTGTTCCAAATCCCAACAAAGCAGATGCACCTAAATTTAAAGGCTATATTATAAGTAGTGTAACTTTAAATGCAAAACCAGCAAATTATACAGACCCTGCAACTACTACAATCACTTACAAGTACTATAAAAAAGTGACTACAGATGACAAATCAACATCTTGGGTTCACTTCCCAGTTGTTTTTGATGCTAATACAGGTGCATTTACAGGTGGAAAGACAAAAGTTACTGTCTATGTATACTGTAAAGGCAGTGGTAAAACTCCTGAACTTGTAACTTTTGAAGAAGTAAGAGAAGCAGTAGAAGAAAAATATGGTAAGCCAAGTAAGGCAAATGCAAGCTTCATAGAATGGCAAGACAAGGCAGATGAAGGAACAAAAGTTAAGGAAGACTATACAATAACTTTTAAAAACTGGAATAATGGAGAGACTTTCTATGCCCACTACGGCAAGGCAAGTGCAAAGATTGTATATCTTGACCTAGATGGCAAGCCTATCGCTGATGAATTTAAGATTGATGGAGCTGAGTATCCGACAGAAAAAGCTGGCATAGATGGTGAAGCAATAGACAAAAATGTTTATACAGTAGATACAGCTCCTAAGTTTACAGGCTACAAGTTCAACAGAATCGAACTAAATCCAAAAGATGGAAAATATGCCCTAAAGGACAAGGCAACAATTAAGATTTACTATGAAAAAGATTCTGATGTTATTCCAAGCACAGGCAATGAAAAACCAGAAGGCTATGTTGAAGTAAAATTCGTCCCAACAAATAATGCAAAGGATACTACAGAAAAGACTTTCTATGTAAATCCTAAGAAAGACGTCATAATCCCAATAGCAAATCCAGTTGCAAAAGCTACATTCACGTTCAAAGAATGGAAGATGGGAGCAAATGCAGATGGAGATGCTTACAATCCAAAAACGCCTCATAAGTTTACTGATCCAACAACAGTAATCACTGCAACTTATACAAGCTCTGAAAATATAATTCCTTACGATCCAAGCGAAACAGACCCAATGACAAGACCAGATGGCTATGTAAGAGTGACATTCGCAGCAGATACTGGATTAAAATTAACAGAGCAAAAAGCATATTATGTTAAGAAAAATGCAGGTATTACACTTGGAGATACAAAACTTGTAAAACCAGGATACAAAGAAGAAACTGGTTACGAGTTTTCGAAGTGGGATAAGGAAGATAGCCTTGAAATCACAAATCAAGATGTTCTTGTAACAGCTAAGGCGACTGTATTAGATCCTGTTATTCCTCAAAAGAGCATTGACGGAAGCGATAGGCCGGAGGGCTATGTAACAGTTACTTTTGTAGCAGGAGCTAATGGAGTTATCAAAGACAATGGTAATAAGATTGACAAAAAAGTTTACTATGTAAATCCTAATAAGTATGTAAACTTAAAAGCACCTACACCTGTAGCTGAAACTGGATACGAGTTCGGTGCTTGGAGCAAGCCAGGAGATGATAACTTCAGCTTGGCAAATTTCATTAAGTATACAGACAACACAACAATCACAGCGAACTTCAACCTAGTTAAAACTGTTATACCAATAGTCGATGGCACAACTGATAAACCAAATGGTTTTGTTAAAGTTACTTTCCAATTTGACGATCAAAGTAAAGGACATGGCAAGCTAATAGGAACTAAAGAGTATTATGTTGACTCTACAAAAGAAGTCACATTAACTCCACCGACAGTTGAAGCGAATATCGGATATAAGTTTAATGGATGGGAAAAAGATGCGACCCAAGCTACAAAGTATGAAGAAGACACAATTATAGAATGCACACTTGAAAAGCTTGATGACATCATTAAGGCAAAAGAAGAAGATACTGATGATGCCATACCACATGGCTATGTATTAGTTTACTTCTATACTGGCAACAAAGGGACAACGAATGATCAAGCTATGTACTATGTTAATCCAAAAGCTGGCAAGACTATAGGTGATTTAACAGGACCAGAAGTAACAGCAAATACAGGCTATGTCTTTAAGGGATGGGACGCAAATACTGTTGATATAATTACAAAAGATAGAATTATTCATGCTAAGTATGATGAGCTAGAAGATATAATATTAGTTGGCCCAGGTGTTCAACAACCAGAGGGTTATGTAAAAGTAACTTTTGAAGCTGGAGCTAATGGTACTATTGACGACAAATCTTACTATGTTAACCCTAATAAGTATGTACAACTAGACCCACCAGCAACACATCCAAACGATGGTTATGAATTCAGCTTGTGGGATCCAGACGTAAGAAACTTTACTAGATATGAAAAAAATACTACTATAACTGCAAAGTTTAGACTAAAGAATCTTGTTACTCCTAAGGAAAATGGGAAGGCACAACCAGCTGGAACAATTGAAGTAAACTTTATCATTAAAGATGCTGACGAGAGCAAAGGAAGTTTAGATGGCGTTACAACTTATTATGTAGTACCTAATGCAGATGTAACTATAAATCCTCCTAAGGTTATCACCAAGACTGGATTTGAGTTTGATAAGTGGAGTATATATACTACAACGCCTAGGAAATACAGAGAGAACACAACTGTTGAAGCAAGTTTCAAAGACTTTGGTGAAATACTACCATCAACAGATTCTGAGGGAGCAACAATTGCAAGACCAAATGGCTATGTTGTAGTTCACTTCCTAGGAGGGAAGAATGGAGTATTATCAGGTGAAACAATCTATTATGTAAAACCTAATGCTGGAAAGACTTTAAATGATATTCCAAAGCCAAGCATAATTGAAAACACAGGATATGTTTTTGATAAGTGGGATAAAGATGCAAGCACGGCTATATTAGGACCAAATGATTTAGAAGTAACAGCACAATATAAAGAAAGTCCTGACATAATCACAGCGGGACCTGATCAAACTGCACCAAAGGGCTATGTTGTCATTATATTTAAGACAGATGGCAACGGTACTATGACAAGCAGATTTACAGATGATGATTTCGGCAAAAATGCTAAAAACGTCCACGAGATAGTTTACTTTGTTAATCCTAATAAAAACATTAAGCTTACAAAGGGCGCTGCTGGTCCAAATCTATTACAAGTGCCAGACACTAATCGTAATGAAAATTATGTCTTTGATGGATGGTTTAACGATATTGATGAGGAAAACCCAATAATCAGAGGCAGGGTTCATGTTGCTAAGTTTAAGCCTGCTAAGGTGAAATTAACTTATGATGCAAATGGAGCAGTAGGCACTCCACCAGCTGAATTGGAAGTAAACCATAATACTAGTGTTAGACTTGCAGGCAAGGGCGATCTTGCTAAGAATGATGCAAGCTTTAAAGGCTGGAAGATTGGTGATAAAACTTATCAAGCTGGAGATCAAATCAACTTGAAAGAAGATACTACAGCTTATGCACAATGGGAAAATGATAAGAAAATTATCGAGTATAATCCGGTTGATAATCCTACAACAAGACCAGATGGTTATCTAAGAGTTACTTTTGCAACTGATGATGGATTAAAATTAACAGAACAAAAAGCCTACTATGTTAAAAAAGGTACAAAGCTTTCTGAATTAACTAAGCCGAGCTACGATATTAAGACCGGATATGTTTTTAAAGAGTGGGATAAAGAAAATACTACAGTAATCAATAGCGATATAACAGTTACAGCAAAATCAACTAAGCTTGGCACAGTTATTCCAGAAAAAGATGAACATGGAAATCCTAATGAAAAACCAACAGGCTATAAGGAAGTAAGTTTTGTTATTAAAACTGGGGACGAGTCTAAAGGCTCACTTGAAGGCGTTACAAAATTCTATGTAAATCCTAATGAATATGTAACTATTACTTCACCACCAACAGCAACAGCACATACAGGCTACGAGTTTGGAGGATGGAGTCCAAATCCAAGCATACCTACAGTTTATAATGAAGATACAACAATAATAGGTAGCTTTAATGGATTGAAAGATGTCGTTCCAAAAACAACAGATGATGATTCTGAGAAACCAGCAGGTTATGTAACAGTTAAATTCGAAATAGAAGGCGATGGCGGATCTATAGTTGAAGGTGAGACTACAACTTACTATGTAGATCCTAGCAAGGAAGTTACTTTACAAGCGCCTAATACTCTAGCTAAAACAGGCTATGAGTTTGAAAAGTGGAATAAAGATACATCTAAAGCAGATAAGTATACTCAAGACCCAACTATTATTAAGGGAAGATTTAAAGAGCTTGAAGATATCATTCCTGAAAAATCAGGTAGCACTACAAACGCAAAACCTGATGGCTATGTTAAGGTAACATTTATCTCAGAAACAAATGGTAAGTTAATAGAAGGCGACAAAAAGGTTTACTATGTAAATCCTAAGTCTCGTAAGACATTAGGGCAATTAACAAAACCAGAAGTTGATCCAGATACTGGATTTAAACAAGATTCGTGGGAAATACTTGGAGCAAAAAATTATATGGACAGCCTTGAAATATCTGAAGATATGATTATCAACGCAAAATATAAAGCTCTAGACCCTGTAGTTCCAAAAGATAAGGCTACAGGTGGAGAAAACGATAAACCAGATGGATATATAGAAGTAACTTTTAAAACTACAGACAAAGCTGGAAGCGTAGAAAAAACTATCTATATCAATCCATATAAGGCAGTAAAGTTAGATACTTTTGCACCAGCGCTTGAACCAATAACGGGATATCAATTTGCTGGTTGGAGTAGACCGGTTAAGGAAAAAGTTCAATATAAGGATAAAGATGTAATTACAGCACAATTTAACCAAATTGGAAATCTAATCCCTCAAGAAAATCCTGATGGCAGCGATAAACCAGCAGGTTATGTAACAGTAACTTTTGATAAGGGAACTAATGGAAAAGAATTAAGTGGTCAAACTGTTTACTATGTAAAACCTAACGAAGAAGTAACAGTAACAGCTCCAAAAGTTACAGCTAAAACAGGCTATAGATTTACTAATTGGGACAAGGTCTTAACACAAACATTTACTGAGGATACAAATATTACAGCTCAATATGAAGCTATAGATCCTGTAGTTCCTCAAGAAAATCCTGATGGCTCAGACAAACCAGATGGCTATATAACTATTACCTTTGTCAAGGGTGATCATGGCGAATTAAGCGGTAAAACTGTTTACTATGTAAAACCAAATACCTTAGTAAAATTAACAGAACCAAAAGTTACAGCTGAATTAGGCTATAAATTTGCTAAGTGGGATACTCCATTAAACAATATCTTTGAGAGCGATACAACAATCACAGCTATATACGATTCAGTTCCTGATGTTCTTTCTCAAAAGAATACTGATGGCTCTGACAAACCAGATGGCTATGTAAGTGTTAAATTTATCCCAACAGATAAGGCAACAGATACAAAAGAAAAAGTTTACTATGTAAATCCATCTAAGAATGTTACAATTACTGAAACAGCTACAGGAAAAGAAATTACAGATGCAAATGGTAATACGTATACTTTCATTTTCAGTGGCTGGACTATAACAAGAGGTAATATGACTGCTTTCTGGACTGGCAAAGAAGTTAGTGGAATCTTTGTACAAGATACAGACCTTACTGCTAAGTACAATATTAAAGCTGAAAACATTGCGACTGGACCTATAGCTAAGGATAATGCAGTTACAGCTAAAGACGTTGTACCAAAAGCTGAAGATTTAATAAAAAATCTTTATGACGGAAAAGATCCAGACAATAAAAATAATTTACCATATGGAACAACTTTCAAATATACTGATGATGGTACTCCTGATGTAACAAAGCCAGGAAAAACTACTGCAAAGGTAGAAGTTAAATATCCAAACGGAAAAACTTCTATAGTAGAAGTACCGATCACCGTAGTTGACCATGTAGTTGAACAATTTGGCAAAGATAAACCTCTTGTGCCAGAGGATTATGTAAAAGTAATTGTTGATACAACAGAGAATGCTACAGATAACACTAAATATGTAAAGACATTCTGGGTTAAACCAGAGGTAGAGGTAACTATACCAGCACTTGTACCAACAGGTAAAGAAATTACAGAAAAAGACATCCATAATAATGATGTTAGAAAAACAAACAACTTCACTAAATGGTTAAGTGATAAAAATAACGAATATAAAGGCACAATAACAGACACATTTAGTAGAAATGTAAAAACAACAAAAATCACGGCACAGTATGAATTTAATAAAAATATTGAGCCTGAAGCTAACAAGGGTATGTATTTAGCACAAAATTCAACACCAAGTGCTAAAGACTTTATTAAGAACGTTTACAATGATTCTGATCCTGATAATACAGGTAATTTACCTCCAGGAACTAGATTTGAGTTTGCAAATGGCAATCCAGATACAAGCACTGAGGGTAAAGACAAGCTAACTACAATCAAGGTAACTTATCCAAATGGAGAGGTTAAAGAAGTAAATGTTAAATATAATGTAAGCGGAGACGTTGTTGAACAAACTGATCCAAATTATAAACCAAATTATATACCAGATGATTATATTCAAGTTATAGTTACTACCAAAGAAACTATTGAGAAAGTTAGTGTTCCTGCAGATCCAATGCCTCAACCACCAAGTACAGAAGAAGTAGAAAGAGCTGATGAATACACTAGATTTACTAGAACATTCTGGGTAAAACCTGGAGTAGAGGTAACACTTCCAGTAAAGGGCAGCAAAATTGTAGGACTTACTGACGAAGAAGACCATCGTCAATGGATCTTCGATCATTGGCAAGAGACTGGATATGATACAAGCTATGGTAGCGACGACATAATAGGCGTCTTTTACGAAAGAGAGAAAAACAAGCCTATATATATCGAAGCAAAATACAGAAAAGATGACGTTCCAGTACCTTCAGCTGAATATGTCGTTACAGAAGTTGGTGTTTATCCAAGCGAACAACAATATCGTGATGTTATAACAGCACCAAAGGGTAAAGCTATAGACAAAACAGAAGTTCTTTCTAGACCAGATGTTTCTAGACCAGGACTTACTAAAGCAACTATTAGAGTAACTTATACGGATGGAACTCAAGCTGAAGTAGTTGTTATGGTTTATGTAAAAGAAAGGAATGACCCACGTCCAAGTGAACCACAAATCATCTATAGAGACAGAATCGTTGAAAAAGAAAAGATAGTTGAAAAGATTGTTAAGATCAAAGACAACGAAAGACTTAAGGAACTAAGATACATGCAAGGCTACAACGGCAAGTTTAGACCATATGACGGTCTAAGAAGGTCTGAAGCTGCACAAATCTTAGCAAACGCTCTAAAGGCTGACGGCTATGCCTACGATCCATTCTACCCTATAAGCTACACAGACATTGGCGACACTTGGTATACTGAAGCTGTTAGAATAGTTTCTCAAGCGGGTGTATTCCAAGGCTATAGCGATGGTACATTCAAACCAGAAGGTAAGATCACTAGAGCGGAATGGGTGGCAACTCTTAGAAGGTTCCAAGACCTTAAAGAGTCAGGTGGCAATGCCATGATGCTAAAAAATGGTCACTGGGCAACAGCTGAAGTTGAAGCGGCTTATGAAGCTGGCTGGCTAGGCGTTTACCAAGATGGTACAGCATACTTTGATGCTGACAAGCCTATCACAAGACAAGAAGTTGCTTATGTATCTAACAAGGCTTTCGACAGAGTTCTTGACAAGGCTTATCTAAAGAGAAATGTTAATAACATGATACATTACAAAGACATCAATCCAAGCATGCCTCTATATGAAGACATCTTATGCGCAAGCAACACATTATTGACAGATGGCAGATACTATAAGGCAAATGCTATAGATATGGACACTCTAACATTTAACATTATTACAGATGACTTGTTAATATATCAAAAGAAATTCCAATACAATGTTATTAGATAATTAAGACAATAGAATATCAAAATAGAAAGACGCATATCAATTAAGATATGCGTCTTTTTTGCGCTTAAGACTAAGGATAAGTGCTTGCCAATAGCAAAGCAAAGATATATGGCAAGATGCGAACGAGTGTAAAAGTTACAAGCCATTTCTAGACTAGCAAGTGAATAAAACGCATTTCGCTATTTAAGCGAACTATCTTTTCTATATGCAAAACCCTTTTGAAAATTATCTTAGATAAAAATGGATGCCATCTATTGCTAGAGAGCATCCAAAGTGTAAATATTGTTTATAATTATAGAGTTTCTATAACTATTTCGAAGTTGTTCCAGCTATTGTCCTAACTATGCTTAGTACTTCTTCGTTTGAGTTAAAGTAGCTTAGGTTTGTTATATTGCCATCTTTATCAAGATACATTAGGCAAGGAACGTAGTTTGAGCTGATTAGGTTAAATAAGCTTCTTGCGTTGTAGTGGAAATATGGTAGCATTTGGCTTAAGCCAAGTCTGTTTAGTATTGATGTGATGCTTTGGCTGTCTCCGTTTGTCATCGCTTCTACCATGTTGAAGCTTGATTTATTGATGTTTACAAGGCTTCTCCAGCTTGCTTGACAGCCTCCACATGTTGGATAACCCATGGCAATGACTGTTGGGCGGCGTCCATCCATTAGTGAAGCGATAGTAACTGTTTGTCCTTGCATATTTATAAGTGTGTAATTAGAAACGTTTTTGCCGTATGCGTTTCTTAATTTGCCAAGTAGGTCGCCACTTTGTAAGTGATTAAACTCGCCGTTATTGTATCTGTCTTGATAGCTTAGTGAATCTTTGTTAATTGGCTTATCCGGATCTTGGCTTCCAATTGTGAATGACTTTTCGGCTGTATACTCTGGTCTATCTGTCAATGATGCTTTTAATGTGAATTTTCCTTCTGGAACGTAGGAGTTTGTTGTAAATGTTAGCATTGCTTGTCCGTAGTAGTCTGTTTGTCTATCATAGTTATATGATTTTCCATCAGGATATTCAAATATTAATTTAACTCTTTCATTTTTAACTGCGTTTCCATTTTGGTCTTTCACTTCTAAAACCATTCTGATAACGTCGCCTTTTTTGAAATTATCTTTACCAAAGGAGATGTTTAAGTTATAATCAGCTTTCTTTTCTTCTTTCACTATTCTAAATGATTTTGTGACTTTTTTTGCTTTGTAATTATTTGAGATAAGTTCGATAGTAACTTCATGTTCGCCTTCTACGCTTGATTCATCACTTGTGAAGTATAGGTTTGTTTCGCCTGTATAAAGTGTTTTTCTATCATATACGCCGTCTTTGTAAGCGCCGTTTGGGTACTTGATTGTGTATCTGATTGTATCTTGGTAGATGTTTTTACCTGCTAAATCTTGTAGTTTAGCTGTGATTTTAACTGTTTCACCGATATTTATCTCTTCTTTATCAAAGTTTAAGTCTAATTTAGCGTTATATTCTTCTTCTGGCTCGTCACTTCCATCGACATTTAAGCCTAATGTTTTGTATAGTAAATCATATAAACCGTCTTTATCAAGTGCGCCGGCTATATTTACTAATCTTCCGTTTTCATCTAGTATAACTGTATTTGGTGTTGTCAAGAAACCAAGGCGTGATGCCCAGATTTTTTCGTCTGCATCGTAGAATATATGGTTTTTAAAGTGCTCGATATTTAATTCTTTCAAAACGTTATTGGCAAAATTTACTGTTGATTTAACATCTTCTTCAACTGAAGTAACTATCTCAACGAAATTATATTTTTCGTGTGCAAGTGGTGCCATAGCCTTCCACATTTCTACACAGGCTCCGCATCCTGGGTAACCAAAGACTAAAACTGTTTTCTTATTAGGGTCTATAAGGTCTGAAATTCTGTGATCTTTTAAGTTTTCATCTTTTACATAATATTGAAGTATGTTCTTGCCATAATGTTTTTGAAGTGCTTCGTATTCAAAATCAGTTGTTTTTAAGTGCTTGTATTGGCCAGCTGCTTTTCTTTCTTCATAAGAAGTAAATTCTTTTGCATTTGCATCTACACTAAAGATGGCAAGACCATTTGCATTTTTGAAGTCGTTGTAGCTAGCCTTTGCTTCTACTGTGTATTTGCCAAGCTTTGCTGGAGCTGTGAAATTAACTGTGAACTCACCAGTATTGCCTGATTGAACAGTTTTTCTATCGATAGATTTGCCATTGTCATCAAGTAAGACTAAATCGATATTTGCTTTTCTTACGCCGTTAGCATCAAGGTCAGTAACTTTTGCGTTTAAAACAACATTTTCGCCAGGAGTGTATGCTGATTTTTCTGCGCCAATGTTTAAATCAAGCGCTTTATCGTATTCAGGGAAGACTGATGGACGATTTTCTCTAAGCCACTTAGTCATACCGCCGTTCATCCAATAAATCTTAGTAAAGCCAAGCTTTTTCATGATTTCAGCAGTAGCGCCTGAACGAACTTGTGTTCTACAATATAATAGGTAAGTTTTGTTCTTATCTAGTGTTTTTATAAAATCTTCATGATCTTTTTGGTAATAATCGTGGTGTATGCAGCCATCGATGTGAGATTCGTTGTATTCAGCCTTTGTTCTTGCGTCAAAGATAACAAAGTTTTCATTGCCTTTATTTTCTTCGATAAGTTTTTGAGCCTCATCAGTTTCTATCATCTTGTAGATAGTTTCTTCAGGTATAACTGGGTCTACTGGATCGATAGGCTTTTTATCGCCGAAAACAATCTTGTATTCGCCAAGAGCATCGTCGTAGCCGTATTTACTTGCGCTTGCATTGATAGTGTATTCGCCTTCACCCATTTCCTTAGTTGGAGTGATGTAAACTGTGGCTATACCATAATTATTAGTATATTTTGTTAAATTATACTTAAAGTTATTTGGACCACTTACTTCAATCTTAACTGGTAAATATCTTACACCATATTTTCTTTGGTCAATAACTTTAATGTTTATCTCAGCTCTATCGCCTAATTTGTAGCTTTCACTATCTTTTTCGAAAGACATATCTAGGTGATAAGGGTTTTTGTATTTTTTAACTTCAAAGCTTGCTGTTCCAACGGCGTCTTTGTATTGAGAGCTCTTAGCTGTAACTTTAACAGTATAAGTGCCTTCAGCTCCTCCGTCTGGACTGTAGAAATAGTTTGCTCTGCCGTAGTAGTTAGTTCTACCTGTGTTTTTATGAACAGCGCCACTTGCAGTTACTATCTCGATATCTAGGTCTACATTTCTTAAGTTTCTGCCGTTAGCAGTAGTTTTGATTGCTAATTGTATTTTTTGGTTGTTCATGATTTCTTTTGACATAGGTTTTACCTCTACATCAAAACTTGGACGAGAATCTTCAACTGTAAATGTTAATTTATCAGTATTTGCTTTGTAAGTTCCGCCGCTAACCTTGATATTGACAGTGTATTCACCTGTAGCATAAATTTCATTTGAGCCGAAAGTGAATTTTGCGTTGCCATAGTAGTCAGAGTAGGCTGATTTGTTTATGCTAGTTCCATCTGGAGCGATAAGTTCAATCTCAGTCATTACATAGCGAAGATTTCTGTTTAGGTAGTCCTTTGAATTAACTGTTATACTTTGGCTGTAGCCTTGCTTTATAGTCTTAGCGTATACAGATGATGATACTTTGATAATGTTTTTGTCATTATCATCATTATCGTTATTTTCATCATAAACAATTACATGAGCTTTTTTATAAACACCGTTAGCAGTTTTAGCGATGATGTCGCACTCGCCCTTAGCAATGGCTTTTACGAAGCCTCCTTGAACTGTGGCAACTCTTGTGTTAGTGCTTGTCCAGTATATAGCTCTGTTTGTAGCATTACTTGGCTCAACGCTTGCTTTTATAGTACTTGTTTCATTAACTTTTAATTTAATATTTTCCTTATCTAAGATAATATTTTTTACTTCAACATTTTGAACGTCATCCAAAACATTTACAGTAAATGAATTTCTCTTGTAAGAACCGTCAGTCGCTGTAGCAGTTACTGTTGCTGTTCCTTTTCTTAAAGCTCTTAAAACGCCGTTATTAACACTAACAATTCCGCTTGGATTAACAGAGTAGTTTAAATTTTTATTTGCAGCGTCCTGTGGCAAAACAGTTGGATTTATTTCATAAGTTTCTCCGACTTTAATATTTAGTGGATCTTCATTAAATTCGATTGAAGAAACTTTCTTATCATACGATGGAGACGAACCTCCTGGAACTGTCATAGCCTTAAGTGCAACGTTTGCATTGTATCTAACTTGAGTCATATCAGTCCATCTAGCTCCGTCGTAGGAGATGTAGGACTCGCCTCTATTTGCTCTTGCTCTTGATGAGTAGCCACTGATGTAGTTTTCAACAGGGATTGGATAGTTATATCCAGGAGTAGTTAGTTTAACTATAGGGGCAAAGTATTCACCGTTTGAAACATTATACTTCCTTATAGGGACATTGACATAGCCAGCATAAGTCACAGTTCCTTCAGCAACTTTTACTCTGTTATTGAAAGAAACTTGTCCTCTGCCTTTAGTCATGTATATTTCATATCTTGCTCCGTTTGACGGAACGAAGAAACCAACTTGATAAACATCTTTATTAGCATTAACTGGACCGAAAACATTTGAGAAATATGCGCTTTGACCATTACCATAAGTACTTGTCATACCTAAATCGTCATAACACCAAATCTCTTCGTTAGGAGTCATGTCCTTTAATTTAAAAATTGCATTGCTTCTGCCTGCAAAACCGTCATAATAAGAAACCCAATAATAACCGCCCATGTACTTCCAGTTTTGTCCCCAAGAGTTCTTGATTAACCAAGCGCCATCACCTGGAGGAGTGATACCAAAATTATAACGAGAGAAATTATCGTCCCAGCCGACTATAGCAACAGCGTGGTTAGCATAGCCGCGGTAGCCTGGGTTGTACGAACCCATAGATCTTGTATTTAAGTATGATTCGTCACCGTTAACAGTTGTATAAGCAGCGCCGTACTCCATAACAGCTTGCTTTAAAGTATCTGTATCCCAGCCGCCTCTAACGTCTGGTATATTCATGATCATATCAACATCTTTAACTCTTCTTAATCCTCTAGGAGAGTAAAAATCATAAGGTGAGTATGGCTCGTCTCTTTCTGCTATAGGACCAGAACCACGAGTTAAGTAGGCACTAGCTACTTGCCAAGTACCGCCTTGGTCAGGACCCCAGTCAAAGCCGTGAGTGTTTCTCATGTTCTTTTCACTAAAGTCATTGTACTCGGGCATCAAAACAGATTCAGCTGATGCAAATGATGCAAAAGACCAGCAAGAACCGTTAGGTCCTTGATTCTTGACGGGAGTAACACGATTGTGTTCTCTTAAGTCATACTTTCTTGGCGCCGCTTGACGCTCTTTCCAAGGAGCAAACTCATCACTCTTTTCAAGATTATAATTTGCATTGTAAAGCACGGGACTTACACGCAAGCCATAAAACTTTTCGTCTTTGTTGTTTGACATTACCTTGTTGTACTCGGGATTGATAGGCGAGAAAGAGCCCTCGATCTCATCAGTAATTTCATCTTTCTTAACAAGATCTGCTGGATTTACTTGATCTACTAAAGGATCAGATATCTCTAAATCCTCAGCAAATGCTGTTACTGGTGTGACTAGTATTGTAAGCGCTAAAACAAAGCTTAAAATACCTTTAAGAAATTTTCTTTTCATTTACAAACCTCCCTTAGAAAGAAAATGCATGAATAAACAAATAAGTTGCATCATTAAGACGTATACCCAAAACAATTGTACCGCGATAAACCGTCAACATTATACTGCTTATAATAATTGATTATAGCATAAAATACAGAAGATTTCAATGATTAAATCTATAGAAAATATTTATAAAAAAACTCGTATTATATAGAAAAATTTAATAATAAAACCTAAAAATTCATACTTTTGTAGTATTTTTCGGCAAAATTGAAAAAAATTTTGCAATTTATTTAAAAAACGATGCAAAATATATTATAATAAGTTAGGAAGTTTGGACTATTAGCTCAAGCTAATTGAAAAAATTTCTATAAAATTTGTTTACAATCACTTGTAAAAATATAAAGAGAGGAGAGGATATCAATGGGGAGTAAAAAGTTTAGAAACTTAGTTTTTCTTTTAGTTCTATGTTTAATATTGACTAGCAATCTTCCAAACATATCTAAGGCACAAGACTTTGAAGGCTTAGAATTTGATGACAATTATGAAGAAACAGTTTTAACGCCTGATGATAGCTCGGAAGATTTTCCTTTAGAGATAAGCGAAATCAATGAAGACTTTGATGAGGGCGACTTAAGCGTTGCACCATTAAAGGTTGATACTAAGCTTACAGTTCCACAGCTAAGAACTAGATCTATGAGGGCAGCAAAGTTTTATCCAGCTAAATTTGACTTAAGACAAACAGGCATGGTATCTCCAGTTAAAGATCAAGGACAAAATGGTTCGTGTTGGGCATTCGCTACATATGGATCTATGGAATCTATATTATTAAGACAAAAGAAAGGCCTATATGATTTTAGTGAAAAACACTTAAGAAATATGCACGATTTTGACTGGTCTGCAGAAAAGGGCGGTAACCGTGACATGGCAGCTGCTTACTTAGCAAGTGGCAAGGGACCTATATCTGAAGAAGATGACCCTTATGATCCAGTTATAACTGTTTCAAAAAAGGACTTAAGAAGAGTTTTAGATATCGACAAAGTTATCTATCTTCCAGACGTAACAAACATAAACGAAATCGATAACATTAAATGGGCGATAAGTGAGTACGGCGGTGTTTATACTACTGTTAACTCTACATCTTACTATGAAAACAAAAATACAAACTCTATGTATAATCCAGGTCATGGATCTACTAACCACGCTGTAACTATAGTTGGTTGGGACGATACTTTCCCTGCAACAGCATTTACTCAAAATGCACCAGGCAATGGAGCTTGGATTTGTAAAAACTCTTGGGGCAATAAGTATATGGATGCTGGTTTTTACTATGTTTCATACTACGATGGCTTTATAGGCAAGAGCCCAACTGTGTTTATTCCAAAGAAAAAAGACTTAAGAGGTATCATTCATCAATATGATCCACTAGGAGCAACAAGATCTGTTGGATTTAAGGGCGAAGGCTACATGGCAAACATCTATACTGCTAAATACAAAGAACTTCTTCACGAAGTCGGTGTATTTAACGTTGCTAATCAAACTAGTTATGAGGTTTATGTAGTAAGACACATCGATAAAACATCTCAGCTATCAGATAACAGAGTAAAAGTTGCTGAAGGAAATATACTTTATCCAGGTTACTACAATATAGACATCACACCACAACAGCTTGATGAAGGCGAACAATTTGCTGTAGTTGTCTATATGAACTCACAAAGAGCTAAAAACAACACACCACTTGCCATCGAATCAAGAATTAGTGGCTACACATCTAAGGCTGCAGCTGCACCTGGTCAATCATTCTACTCAAAAACTGGCAGCGGTTGGAAGGACTTAACAGAAACGATTGCAAACGCAAACTTCTGTATCAAAGCTATCACTACAACTGGTGATGAGGTTCCTGAAAAGGACTTAGCTGAGGTTGACGACACAGGAAATGATATAAACATAGACGGAAAAGTAAAATTAAGAGACATATCTTTTAATCAAGGCAGCCAAGGCGTTATCGAGATTGATAAAAAAGGCATACTAAGATACACTTTAGAGCCAGCTAATGCTGATGATGTTGAACTAGTTTTTGGCACTATGGATAAAAAGGTAGCTGTATTTAAAGATGGTGGCATACTTTATCCAGTAGCACCTGGAAATACTAACGTCTTTATAAAAACTAAGGACGGCACTTTAGAGAAGAGATTTAACGTACAAGTAGTTAATCCAGGCATAAGAATTCCAGGAAGAGAAAAGATTGAAGTTTTAGGCGATAACGATTATGTTCCTGAACCAGAACCAGAACCTGATAAACCAGTAGTTCCTGATGATAAGAAGCCTGACCCAATAAAACCTGAGATAGATCCAAACGTTGCTTTAACTATATTTATGAACAGGCAATCAGATATTATCACAGAAGGAAAAACATTTAACATTGAGCCACTAGTTGGCACTTACCCAGCAACTGCTAAAAGAAACTTTATTTATTACTCAGATCATCCAAATATTGTTGAAGCAAGACCAGATGGTATACTAGTTGCTAGAGGCGTTGGTTACTCAAACATAACTGTAATGACTGATAAGGGCCTAAAGACTACATTTAGAGCAAAAGTCATACCTGACTATGACAAGCAAGTTATTGAAATAACAAGTTTTACTAACTCAGAAAGAAGATCTGGTATCTTCAGATTATATGGAGAGGCAACAGTTGATGGCAAGCCATACAATGGAGCCGCTACAATCATAGTTAAAAGTGATGACAGAGTAAATGAAAGAAGAGTTTATTTTAACCAAGGAAAAGTAGTAGCTAAGTACCTTGGCGGAGACTTTGCTCTTTCAAGAAGTAAATTCGAAGCAACACTTAAGATAAGAAACCAAGAAAAGACTATAAGATTTGGCAAGTATGGTGAGATACTCGCAGAAGATTTAGAAGATATAAGAATCATAAGTCTTGAAAATACAGAGCGCCACTCAGGCATATTTAGAGTAAATGCTTATATAGAAGCAAATGGCAAACCATACACAGGCTATACAACATTAGAAGTAGAAGCACTTGATGGCAAGACAATCACATCAAAGCTTTGGGCTAAAGAAGGCTACATTGTAAGAGAGTTCACAGTTGGATCTTTTGGATCAGGTCATGATGATTTCGTAGCAAGACTTACAGTAGGAAGCGAAAGAAAAGAACTACACTTCTCTTATGACTTAACAAAAGCTGCTTATGGAACTAATCCTGTAGTGAAGATACTATACTTTAGGAATTCAGCTACAAGAACATCAGCTAGATTCACACTTACAGCCGAAGCTATGGTAGACGGAAAACCTTTTGATGGATACGCTACTATAACAACAGAGGGAAACGGCCGTAAACTTACAGACATTGTTAAATTTACAGACGGTAAAGCTCAAATCGAGTACACAGCTGGCAAATTTGCTAACTGGAGAAAAGAGTTCACTTCTACACTGAATATTTATGGTGAAGAAACATCCATTAAATATTCATATAATTAATATGATATAAGTGGCTTAGCCAATTATATAAATACAATTAGGGGAGGTTACCTATGAAAAATTACAAGAATGTACTATCATTTGTCTTGGTATTGGCAATCTTAGTAACAGTATTTAGCCCTCTAGGCAGCGTAGTTAAAGCTGAATCCCAAAAGGATCAAGTTTTACTAGAAATTTCAGACTTAAAGGTCGATATTAAAAACGCCGTTCAAAGCGTTCAAGATATCGAGCCAAAGAATGCTGATGAAAAAGAACTTCTAGATAAGTATCATGAAGCTGCTAAAGACATCAACAGAGAGCTTGAAATAAGCGAAGAAAGAGTATCAGGTGCTGTACAAGGCATCGCAGACGGATCAGTATATGATCTAACAACAATTCCAGTAAGAATACAACTTCTTATTAGAATCGGTCGCGCTATAAGATTTGCAACTACTGAACTTTCAAACAAAGTAGTAGCTGCTCACACTAAGATTGCAGAATATATCTTAACAGGTATATTATATGTGGTTAATCCATTTGCAAGCGAAGGACAAATCGTTGAGTACATGGAAAGATTTGAAGCACTTCAACAAGAATTACTTCAATATCCAGATCTTAGACCTGAAGACATAGCAACTATCTACAAGAAAGCTGCTTTTAGCAGAGAGTTATCAGAAGCAAGAAGAGTATATAACAGACAAAACAGCGTAACTAAACAATTTAGAGCAAGACCACTTAAAGAAGCTATAGACAACGCTTCTAGAATGTGGTGGAGAATTGATGTAACTTGTGGAGAACTTGATCTACAAGTCGAAAAAGTTCGTGTTGAAATGGAAAAGATAACTGGACCAAGAGTTAGAGTTGAAAGAGTCGAGTTTATGGAAGGACCAGCTGGTTATATCACAATCGATAAAAAGACAAGAATCAGACCAGTTATATTCCCAAACGAAGTAAAGAATAAAGACGTCATCATTTACTCAGCTAATCCATATATCGCAAGAGTAAGCGCTGGAGAAATCATTCCACAAAAGACTGGATCAACTGAAATCATTGTTACTGCTAAAGATAACAACGTTCAAGGCAAATTTACATTATACGTTGTTGAACAAGGCGGTTACATGGATCAAATCCCACCACTACAAGCAACAGGACAAAATTACGGATACGATTTAAATCCAACACCAGGCCCAGGACACGACGATCAACCACCAATACAACATGACAAGACAGAAGTAAAGAGCGTTGATTTTGCTACAGATAAAATCACTATGACAGTAGGAGACACTTATGATTTATCAGCTCAAGCACTTGTTTATCCAGTAGAAGCAGTTAATAAATCATTATCATACACTTCAGAAAACGACACTATAGCAGACGTTGACAAAACTACAGGACTTGTAAGAGCACTACACCCAGGACTAATAAAAATATTTGCTACATCTGAAAATGGAGTTAGAGGCTCAGTTTATGTAGAAGTAAAAGAAAGAAAATTAGAAGATAACATCGAAATCGTTAGAGTAGAAAACACTCAAAGAATAGCTGGTATCTTCTCTATCGAAGTAGAAGCTTTAAACAACGGCAGAGCATATAACGGCTACATGACAGTAGAAGTTACTTCTGGAAATAAAACTTTAACAAAGAAAGTTTATATGAGCCAAGGAAAAGGCAGAGTAAAGTTCAACGGATTTGAATTTTACGTTTGGTTAAAAGATTTCCACGCAAAAGTTACAATCAAAGACCAAGTAAAAGAACTAGATTTTTCATTTAGATAGTTTATAATTGAAAGGAGACAAAATTATGAAAAAACTTATGACAATCTTCTTAGCATTATTATTAATGTTTAACACTGTATTAACAACAGTTGCATCAGCTAAGATGATCAACGACGACCAAGCGGCTGCTGGTGAAGATGACCTAGATATCGAAGTAAACGATCTAGAAGTTTACAAAAGACAAGTACAAGCTATAAGAGACGACGCAAAAGACATCACACCACATAACGAAGAAAACAGAAAGATGCTTGAAAACTTCAACGCAAAAACTGACGAATTAGAAGCTAACATTGAAAACTCATTACAACCAGAAGCAGTTGGCGGATTTGGTATGGGATTTGCACAAATCTACGACCTATCATCAATCCCTCAAAGATTAATGCTAGTAGGTAGACTATGTGTAGCAATGAGATTTGCAACAACAGCTTTAAGATATAAAGTTGACCAAGCACACGTAGAAATCGCTGAATATGTATTCCAAGGTTTAGTAATCGCAGTAAGCCCATTCCACACAGTAGATGACATGAAAGCTTACATGGCAGAATTTGAAGCATTAAAAGCAAAACTTATAGGTTACCCAGATCTAACAAACAACGATACAGCTAACCTTTATGTTAGAAGCGACCTTGATCACAAACTAGTTAAAGCTAGAGCACTTTACAGAACAGACCTTAAAGAAGCTCCTCAATACGTTTTAGATGATCTAAACAAAGTTATCAGAGAAGTTACTTCAATCAGACTTAGACCACAAGCACTAGTTAGAGAAATCTACGAAGCATCAGATATGTTAGACGCAGCAGTAGGTAAAGCAATAGCTCAATTACAAAACGACCACAGAATTACTTCAACAGAAAGAAGCGACTTAAGAGAACACAGAAACTTAGCTAGAAAAGCAAGAAGAAACGGAGATAAGAGAAAAGAATTAGGAGACGCTATCGATTTAGCTAACAAGCTAATCCTTCAAAGAAGAGCATCTTCAAGACAAGTTCAAGAACTTATCGATACAATCAGAATGCTTCTTGACATGGGTCCAAGAAACTAATTATAGTTTTTATTAATAGTTAATAGCAATTATATTAAGAGAGTCAAAATTTTATATATTGGCTCTCTTTAATTTTGCATTTGATTTGCACATCGAAAAGTGCTTTCCTTCGCTTGCTACGTCTACGAAAACTGATAATTTCTAAGCTTACGCACCTGTGGTCTCATATTCGTTTCACTAGATGAGCCCACGGGCGGTTCGTTGCGCTAAGAAATTTAAACAGTTTTCTCCGAAGGCTGCGCTCTTGAAAATCAATTTTCTCACTAATAATGCTGTTAAGCACAAAAAGAGACCAGAGACTAACTTTGATCTCAAAATATTTTTTATTAAATTTTATCTTATCAATGAGTCACCAATAAAGCGAGTTCGAGTGAGAAATATTTTTATAATTTATATTAATAAAAATATCTTTATTAATTATTTTTACTCCGGATTATAAATTGACCATGGGACTTCGCAGAGCAAAGAAGAACCTCACCCATTTACAAAGCTTCGCTTTGAATGGGTCCCGAGAACCTTGGTGCAAGACACTTGAGATGATTGGACGACGTGGACTGACGAAGCAAGCGGAGCGTACATATGGTACGTGAGCATTGCTGAGGAGGGAACGAGTTCAAGGGCTCGTTTGAATGCGAACACCTTTTAACAACATTTAAAGATAACTTTAAATGTTGTTCCTTTATTTATCTCAGATTCCACATCAATCGTTCCACCCATATCTTCCACTATATGTTTAACAATTGCTAGACCCAAGCCTGTTGAGTTTGTATTTCTATTTCTTCCTTTGTCAACCATGTAGAAGCGTTCAAATATACGAGGGATCTCGTCTTTCTCAAGGCCTATGCCTGTGTCTGTAATTTTGCTTATAATATTGTCGGCGCGTTTTTCTACTGTGATAGATATTTTGCCGCCATCTTTATTATACTTAATTGCGTTTGAAATCAAGTTCCTGTAAAGCTCTGAAAGCATGCCAAGTGGCACATTTTTCTTAAGCCCTTCTTCAATATGGCACTCTACTGATAAATTTTTCGCATCTATTTTTCCTTTATATAGATCTAAAATTTCATCTATGGTCTCTTTAATCGAGACTTCTTCTTCACATTTTAGCTCTGGTTTTTCGTCAAGCTTCGATATCAATATGATATTTTCGATTAGGCGCAGCATTTGTCCTGCTTCGTCAAAGATGATACCGGAGAATTTTTTGATGTCTTCGTCTTTCACCATGCCATTCTTAATTAGCTCAGCGTAGCCAGATATCGATGTTAGTGGGCTCTTTAGCTCGTGCGAAACATTCGCAGAAAATTCGCGTCTAAGCTTTTCGGCCTTTTTCTCGTCGTTCACATCCAAGACAAGCATGATGATGCCTGTAAGTGCGCTGCCGCTCTCAATTGGCGAAAGATAAATTTTTAGGCTGTCTTCGTCTGCCATAAGCTCGAAGCTTGAGGCTTTATGCGTTTTGACTAGTTCTTTTAATTTATCCGAAACTTCTTGGCTTCTCGTTAATCTCACTATGTCCATATCCATGTAATTGGCTTGCATGTTTGCTTTGAAAAGTTTTTTTGCCGCTTCGTTTAGCTGAATAACTTTTAGATCTGGATCAATCAAAACCAATCCTTCGTTCATGTTACGAAGTATCTCACTTACTGTTCTTTCCTTTGTTTCAAGCCTTTCGATATATTCTTTAATATCTTTATTTTTTCTCTCTATAGTCCTTATGAATGGACTTAGTTCGTCGTAAACATCTAGTTTTTGTGTACTAAAATCATCTCTATGAAGATGCTCTGATGCGTAATCGATTGGTTTTAATAGCTTATCGACAAGTTTTTTATTTACAAGTAGCAATACTATAATCAATATTATTGACATAAGTAGTATTAGTGGAACTGTTTTTATGAATGAGCCAAGTATTGACTCTGTTTGTTTTGAAACTCTGATGATATTGCCATCTTTCATTAATAGTGCATAGTAGTAGGTATCTTTGCCAAGGGTATTCGATAGTCTAACATCTTTACCAAGATTGCCATTTAGTGCCTCTTTAATCTCTTTTCTACCCGCATGATTTTCCATCGATGCAGGATCTGTGAAATTATCGAATAAAACCTTGCCATCTCTATCAACTATAGTGAAGCGAAGGCTTACATCAAATCCTCGCATCATCTCTAAATCATCTTTATCCAGCATTGACGCTAGGGCAAGCTCATCCTTAAGCTCTTTTAGCTCATTTGTTCTCGTATTTTGATAAAGAATGTAGACGGTTAGCGAGACGCTTAGCAAAATGCTTAGAAAAAATACTATTGCATAAATTATATTTAATTTTTTCTTCATTTAGCATCACCAACTTTGTAGCCAAGGCTTCTGATAGTCTTGATTATTCCTTGATATGGCTCAATCTTCGATCTGATTGAGGCGATGTGAACGTCAACGGTTCTTGTCTCTCCTTCAAAATCGTAGCCCCAAATCTTTTCTATAAGCCTATCTCTAGTCAAAACGATGTTTGGGTTTGATAATAAAAAGTAGAGTAGCTCGAATTCTTTATATGTTAGAGAAATTTCGCGTCCATCGACTTTTGCGACTCTTTTCTCGTAGTCAAGGGTTATGCCTGCGTACTCAAGGACCTCGCCAACACTCACTTTGCTGCGTCTAAGTAGGGCTCTGACTCTTGCTAATAGCTCCAAGACGCTAAATGGCTTTGTGATGTAGTCATCGGCGCCTCTATCAAGCCCAGTAATCTTGTCAAACTCAGTTGTTTTTGCAGTTAGCATTATCACAGGAATATTCTTTAGCGCAGCATCTTTTTTCATTTTATCAAGTATTTCAAGGCCGCTCATACCAGGCAGCATTATGTCGAGCATAACTAGTGTTGGCGTCTCTTTTTTTACTCTAGAGAAAAATTCATCGGCATTTTCAAAGCCTTCAGCCTTGTAATTTTCATTGTGCAGAGCATATAGAACTAATTCTCTAATGCTTCTGTCGTCTTCAACTATATAAATCATAGTTCCTCCTACTCATAGTGCTTTGCTGTGATTGAAAATACGCTCCAGTCCGCGATAGCCTCTGCGTTGTCGCCGATTCTTTCGAAGTATTTCGCAATTTGAATTATGTCTATGAGCCTTAGAGCGTCCTCTTTTTTCTCGCCAATCTTGTCTACGACCTCTTTCATGATATGACTGAATAAATCGTCAATCTTGTCATCAGAGGCGATGACCTTGTAGCTCTCTTCTAAATCGCCGGTGATAAAGGCATCAATCGCGCTCTTTAACATCTTCTTAGTCGATAGGCACATATCCAAAATCTCTTCAGTAAAGTTTTCGAGCGCATTTGTGAATTTTAAAAGGCCAGCAATTTCAATCACGTGTCCACCAATCTTTTCAATATTTCTAATGATATTCAAAGTTGACGAGACAAATCTCAAATCCTTCGCAACTGGTTGCTGCGTCGACATAATCTTAAGGCAAAGCGTTTCGATATCTCTGCTAAAGCCGCATATTTCTTCATCTTTTGCTTCAAGCACACTTAGCTTATCCGCTAAATCAGAGCTATCTGGCGCCTCTTCAATAATTACCTTCATATCCATCAGCATTTTTTCAACTGTAGCACTATATAAAATGATTTCGTTTTTTAAATTTTCTAACTCGTTAATGTATCTTGTTCTTACC
>QWCB01000657.1_pt1 | contig 37329 bp, 29 predicted proteins | sample 1972511 | NCBI WGS metagenome assembly QWCB01 (sample SAMN09866719, study PRJNA288562) | Human gut metagenome isolate term5_stool, whole genome shotgun sequencing... | isolation source: gut | host: Homo sapiens | place: USA: California | reverse complement strand
TTCAGGACTGCGGAGGTGCGAGTACTTAATCCGAAATGCCCGACCTGCTCAGGGCGTTCAGAGGTATCGGAACCTGCATTTTATCTGGTGTTTCGCACCCACCCCGTTCGTGACACAAAGGCGCGACACCGGATATCCGCAGTCCTGCTTACCTGAATAAAACCCGGGGTATTGATTGTGTACTGTGGTGCGAAATCGCACCGTGATCGCGGATTCGCCGAATCCGCACTGTGGTGTCAACCAACCATACGCGAGAGTCCTCTCCGTATTTATCAGTGCCTCAGGACGATTTCTGCATAGTTAATCCAGGGGGCTGCATTGTTTATTTCCCTGCTAATGGACGTGACATCCAGGATATTCATGATCCTGATTTCCCTGAGCAGTATCAGCGCTTATTGGAGCGTCTGGATTATCAGACGATGCCCGGTACTAAAGCATCAGGCCAGCGTAACTCTGGCTACAGCGGTTTTTGACCTGTTGTAACTGTAAGGTGATTTATTATGTATACAGAATCAAATGTTAAGCTTTCCTGTAACGCCCTCTGGCAAAAGTGTGTCCTTGCAACTCTGTATCGGGCTGCAGCCACACATCCTGAAATTAAATTATTACAATTTAAATTAATACCAGGGCAGGGTATTAATAAGGCCATTCCCTCTCTGATGGCTGATTTTACTGGTGAACTGCATAGACTCATTTCTGAATATTTGCAGTGTAAGCGACGTAAAGATCAATCTGTTGAGCCCACCCCTTTATATTATCTCTGGAGTAGGGAAGCTGTGGCTAACGATACCACTCCTTATCTTATGGTGCTGCTACTTAATAACGATGTCTGGTGTAAGAGTCGTGAGGTGGTGGTTCTCAGAAATCTGATTGAGCAGGCGTGGGGAAAAGTATTGGGTGAAGATAACTCCATTACACATCTGGTTGTGTATCCTGAAGTGCTGTCGTTGGTATTTGATGCAGCTAACACATACAACGCTGAGCCTGGTGTACTGGAACAGACGGCCCGGGCTTACATTGAATCACATGGTACCATTGAACGTCATCTTGGGTGTAGTGACTTTTAACGTCAGGTGACGCATTGTCACTTCTGACCTGCTACCTGTACGCCGGAATATAATGGTCAGAGAGGCATATTTCGACGCCCCTAATCTGGGGCGTTTGATTCAGGATGTCTGGAATAATCCGGGCTTTGTGTCACCGGGCGCATCAAAGCAGTACCACCCGGGATGTGGCGCTGGATCGTCATTTACCGGACTGCGAAGACATACTTAAAGAGGTGATATGGGCGTTCAGTGATTTTGTCCGCGATCATCGAGGTGTGTATGATCCGGAAGCCCGTTACCTCGCCGGTAATCCCTGGTATCCCGTAACAGGCCAGTTCTGAAAGCACAGCTCAGCAGATTCCCCGCATTCGCACAATCTTCATAAATCTCACAGGGGACATTCTGACCGTGTTGACTACAACAAGCCACGACAGCGTATTTCTGCGTGCCGATAATTCCCTGATCGACATGAACTATATCACCAGTTTCACCGGTATGACTGACAAATGGTTTTACAAGTTGATCAGTGAAGGCCATTTCCCTAAACCCATCAAACTGGGGCGCAGCAGCCGCTGGTACAAAAGAGAAGTGGAGCAGTGGAAGTGAAGTAGAGCAGTGGATGTAGCAACGAATCGAGTGATCAAGGGGGGGGGCTGCAGTATTGTTCAGGATTAGTATTATCAGTTGACGCTATAGAAATAATAGAAAAATAAAATAACTTGAGTGAATTTAATGAAGTCGTAGAGGTTCTAATTAGTATACCTCTGGTAAAACTATATTGTTTGGTAAAAGAAAGGTCTGCTGAAACGTTTAATTTCCATTACAACAGTAAACTTATACTCAGATTATGTAATATCGACATTTGAGATAAATTGTGAAGATAAAAGAGAAGCCATATTTATTATATATGGCTTCTCATAATAACTCATCTATCTAATAAATTTTTAACGTAATTAACCAATTCTTTATCTTTACTATTATTAAAGAAGCATTTCTGGAATTTTTCGCCACCAAGAGCTTGTTTAAGTAACTCCGGATCGATGGCCTGGAGAGCATCCATGAGTGGCTTACTAACTGCTTCTTTCATATTACTCAGTATAATGGCATTCGCATTTTGTGATTCACGACGTTCTGCCGGATAGCCTAATCCCTTTTCGCCATCAAATGCTTTTTCAAAAATATAGCGCATGTTTAATTCTGCCCCCCAGCCAAAACCCTTTGCAAATGGCAAGGACAGTGCATTCCCATTATTTACCTGTGCAAACAGGTAGGCATCTGTTGGTTCGATGCAATAACCACAAGTAACTCCCGGGAATGTGTTCAGTGCCATCAATGCCCCCTGTCCTGTACCACAGCCAGTAATAACGAAATCAACAGATCTGCTGTTTAACAAGATAGCCGAAATAATGCCGAGATGAACGTAAGTCAGACGATGATCATTGTCATCACACATTCCTACATTGAAAATAGTATGGCCTTGATGTGCGCTTGCTGCAACTAACTCATTAAAAATTATTGCGTTTTTAGATGCCTGGCTAAATTCATTCATCAATGCGATTTTCATACGAATTCCTCATTTAAAATCATACTGTTAAACTTCATAGCATAACAACATGAACGATATGATAATACATTACAAACATTACTTGCAACATTGTATTTGAAAATTCAAAACATCATTTCATTTTTATTGTTGTGTGCTCTCGATCACGGTTTGCTGCACTTTTGAACGCTATATTGGATGCTAACGAAACGATAGAAACGATATGATGAAGTATTGTCATTCTTATAAAGGATAAGATTATATGGCTAAGGGTGATATTAAAAAGTTGAAGTTTGAATCTTTCTACGATAGTGAATCGAATAACGAAGTTATTCGATTAACGCCAACAGATATTCTTTGCCATCGCAATTATTTTTATCAAAAATGTTTTACAAATGATGGTAAAAAATTGATTTTCGCTGCTGAGTTTGATTGTAACCGGAATTATTATCTTATGGATTTGGTAACTCAGACAGCGAAACAACTCACTGAAGGAGCTGGAGATAACACCTTTGGTGGCTTCCTGTCCCCTGATGATAATTATCTTTTTTATGTGAAGAATGAAAAACATTTGCAGCGTGTTGATTTGACCACATTAGAAGAAGTTACCATATACACAGTACCGGATAATTGGGTGGGGTACGGAACATGGGTTGCTAATACTGATTGTACGGAAATCGTCGGAATCGAAATCAGTAAAACTGACTGGACCCCGCTTAGCGACTGGAAAATATTTCTGGAATTTTATCATAAGAATCCACGATGCCGTTTAATTACGATTGATCTGGAAACCGGAAACGCTGAAGTGATATTGGATCGTAATACTTGGTTAGGGCATCCAATTTTTCGTCCGAATAATAACGATACTATCGCCTTTTGCCACGAAGGGCCCCATGACCTGGTGGATGCAAGAATGTGGATGATTAACCGTGATGGGACAAATGAGCGTAAAGTGCATGAGCACCAACCTGGTGAAAGTTGTACACACGAGTTCTGGATCCCTGATGGATCTGCACTGGCTTATGTTTCCTATATGAAAGGACAGCAACAGCGTTATATTCGCAAATATAATCCTGATACTGATGAAGATTCATTAGTGATGGAAATGCCGGCATGTTCCCATTTAATGAGTAACCATAATGGTATTCTCTATGTTGGTGATGGTTCAGGTAGTCCGGTTGATGTTAAAGATACCTGCAGTTATAAAATTGAAAATGATCCCTGGATTTACATTCTTAGCAGTAAAAATAAAAAAATACATAAATTGGTGAAACATAATAGTTCCTGGAGGGTACAGAAAGGAGACCGGCAGGTAACGCACCCGCATCCATCATTTTCTCCAGATAATAAGTACGTTTTATATTCTTGCGATGCCGAAGGTGAACCAGCACTATATATGGCTAAAATTCCTGAGGAAATCTTAACCCAGCAATAACTGACAAATTTTTCACTATTGGAGTTTTTATGGATTTCATCAATATGTTCTCTCTTAAAGGTAAAAATGCTTTAGTCACTGGAGCATCATATGGTATTGGTTTTGAGATCGCTAAAGCACTAAGTAACGCTGGTGCAACGATCATTTTTAATGATGTAATAGAAGAAAACATTAAAAAAGGCCTGGCAGCATATAAAGAGAACAACATCAACGCACATGGTTATTTATTTGATATTACAGATGAACAGTCTGTGAAGGAAAATATCAAAAAAATAGAGAGTGACGTAGGCATTATTGATATTCTGGTAAATAATGCAGGGATTATTCAGCGTAAACCTATGCTAGAAACTACAGCAGCTGATTATCGCAAAATAATAGATATTGATCTGACAGGTCAGTTTATTATGGCTAAGGCGGTATTGCCTTCAATGATTAAAAAAGGACATGGCAAGATCATTAATATCTGTTCCATGATGAGCGAATTGGGTCGCGAAACCGTTGTAGGCTACGCTTCGGCAAAAGGCGGCTTAAAAATGCTGACTAAAAATATCTGTTCTGAGTTTGGTGAAAAAAATATTCAGTGTAATGGTATTGGTCCAGGCTACATTGCTACACCTCAAACAGCACCGTTACGTGAAATTCAACCAGATGGCAGCCGCCATCCATTTGATCAGTTTATTATATCAAAAACGCCAGCTGGACGCTGGGGTAAACCAGATGATCTTGCTGGTGCAGCTATATTTTTAGCATCGGATGCTTCAAACTTTATCAATGGTCATATTTTATATGTCGATGGTGGCATTCTGGCCTACATTGGCAAACAGCCTTAGTTATATTCAGTCATAACTGTATGTACTACTTTAAATATTTTCAGAGAGGTGGTGATGTTTGTATTTAATGAAGATACAGCAATAGAAGATTTAGGCAACGGGGTCAAAAGAAAAGTTTTGGCTCATGGTGGCAATATGATGGCAGTAGAGGTCCATTTCTCTAAGGGGGCTATCGGCTCTTTACATCACCACCAACATGAACAGTTGACGTATGTCTTATCAGGTATTTTTGAATTTACCATCGGCGATGAAGTGCGTACAGTAAAAACTGGTGATACTTTATATAAGCAGCCCAACATTGTGCACGGGTGCAAATGTCTAGAAAAAGGAGTTTTGCTTGATATATTTACACCTCAACGTCAGGATTTTTTAAAGTAAATACCCAGTATTAATATGAACTAAAATGGTAGCGCATAAAATGCGCTACATATTGATATAGTTAACTAATTATCTATTGTTTTTCTTTCTGCCATAGACAGCTTTAATCTGAAAAATATTATCTTTTAAATGGAAATTTTAAAAATAATAGAATCTGATTATCCGGATATTTAGTTGAATTCTATAAAGTCGAGTGAACATATTGTTGTATCAATATAGTTAATTTAAATAATTCAGGAAAAACACATATACAGTGAGACTCTATAAATTTACTTTATAAATAACAGTGTAATGTTACTTCAATAATATACTCCATCTTTTCCAGGAGATGGAAATGGACTTTTGTTGTGGAAGAGGTATCATAAATGACTGAAGAAAACAGAAGAATAAAAGCCATAACTCGTTTTTCATATGGTAGTGGAAATCTTATCGGCAGTGGAGCTCTGGCTATTAGTGGAGCATGGTTACTTTATTTCTACACCACATTTTGTGGATTGACAGTTTTTCAGGCCACTGTAATATTTTCCATTGCTACTTATCTGGATGTCATCCTGAATCCACTAATGGGGTTTATTACGGATAATTTTTATCAGACAAAACTCGGTCGTCGCTTTGGTCGTCGTCGCTTCTTCATATTAATTGCCATTCCATGTATGATTATCTATCCATTGCTTTGGGTAAATGGTATGAGTTTTTGGTATTATCTTTCTACTTATATCATTTTTGAAGTGGTATATACTATGATTATGATACCGTATAATACCTTACCTGTTGAAATGACAAAGGATTTCAATCAAAGGACCTATTTGACAGGTTCTAAAGCTATGTTTGGTAAAGTAGCTAATTTCTTAGCAGCCGCTATTCCTGGTATCTATTTTTACTTCTTCAATAAAGATTCAGCCACCCCATTTTTCCTGACCGGTTTAACTTATGCTATTATTATGATCACTTCATTAATAATGCTCTATTTCAACAGTTGGGAACGTCCAACTGATGATGTAGTTGATGAATCAACGCATGGTTTTATGGAAGGCTTTAATAAACTTTTTACCGATCTTTTCTCAACCTTTAAGCTAAAAACCTTCAGAACCCATCTTGGTATGTATCTATTTGGTTTCGGCGCTGAATGGCTATTTACAGCGACATTTACCTATTTCATTGTTTTCAACCTTGAACAACCGAGAACATTTGTTTCTGAGATGAACTCATTAAGCAGTATTTGTCAGTTCTTCTCTACAGCATTCTTTATGATGTGGTGTGCCAAACGAGGATTTAAACGCCCATTTATCATTGCTATCTTAATTGTTGTATCTTCAGTGATTGGTTATGTTGGTGTGTACTATCTTAATATTCCCCATCTGACCTGGCTCATTATTGGCATCACTATCTGGTTTGGTCTGGGGACGGGGGGGGTATATTACATTCCGTGGAGTGTATATGTATTCCTTGCCGATGTTGATGAGGTCTTAACTGGTCGTCGTCGTGAAGGTCTTTATGCTGGTGCAATGGTTATGGCCGGTAAGTTAATGAGAGCCACTGTAGTATTTTGTCTGGGGGTTGTCCTCAGTCTGTTTGGTTTTGAGTCAGGCATTCATCATCAATCAGCCAGTGCAGTAAATGCAATTAATGGCGTCATGATATTTGGTGTGGCTGGTATGGCGTTAATAGGTATCTATTTCTCTGTAAAAATGAAATTAGATAAAGCATCTCACGCCGAAATAACTAAAGAATTAGAGCGTCTGAAAAAAGGTGGCAGAAAAGAAGATGCTACACCGGAAATTCGTAAGCTTGTTAAGCAACTGACTGGTTATGAATATGACCAGTGCTTCGGTAATAACAATGTTGGCTTTAAATTTGAAAACAAAGCAGGGGCATTCTAGAATGAATAAGCACACACTATTACTGACTGTTCTTTTTCTGAATTTGATTTGTACTCCCGTTTTTGCTCAAAACTGGCAGGTGGCGACGTTTGGTCAGTCTACGGATCTCAACTTTTCATCGCTGATAGATTCGGCCAAGATCGGACGGAATAATGCCTGGCTTGCAGGAAACAATAATTTTCTTGAAGCTGGAAAATTTTACACTTTACCAACAGATTTTTTTATTGAAAGCCGTGGGGGAAAAATTGCTAACTCCCATGACGGTATGACCGTCTTTTATACTATTGTTCCGGTTACTCAGACATTCCGACTGGAGGCTGATTTGACATTAGAACAGATTGGTCCGGAGGTGAATGGAAAATCACCAGCGGGACAGGAGGGAGCTGGATTGTTTGTCAGAGATATTATCGGTCCTCAGCGACAGGAACCTCAGTCAGCTGGAACAGAAGAATATCCCCAGGCCTCTAATATATTGATGAATGCCTTTATTACACAGAATAAAAAGAATGATAACTTAGTACAGATTACTTCAATTGTTCGTGAAGGAGTAATAAAAACATGGGGTAATGAAGGTATTACAATTAAGAAACAGCCGATCATTGAGAATATAAACTTTACGCAAAAAAGAAATATTCATATGACGATCGAGCGACTACCAGAGAAGTTCATCCTGACCGCTTTTGATACCGATCGTAAAGAAAATCAGTCATGGCAGTTTTCTGATTACTCAGGCTTTATGAATCAACTGGATAATAATAGTTTAGCTATTGGTTTTTTTGCCGCACGAAATGCGAAACTAAGGGTGAAAAATGCATCATTTAAACCGGGCAAGCCACTGGTTGATTACAAACAATTAACTTCACGTCAATTCAGTCGTGTCCGGCATAAAGCCCCTGAACTTTTTCTTGCTTCACCTCAATCCGTTGTAAGAAACTCAACAACTCTTCAATTTTTGGCCAATCAGGCTGGAATAGTCAGTATTGATAATGATAAGCAGACTAAGCAGGTGCAGGCGGGTGAACTGGTACAGTTTCCAGTTACTTTGCAAAAAAAACATAATGACTTCACCGTCAACTTTAACGTTGATGGGAATATATCAAAAAAAGCTATACGCATAGAGCAGGTTAAATCAAACCTGACTGATCCTTATGAGATTTACGTATGTAGTGATTGTCGACAGGGGGCCAGAGGCAGCAAAAATGACCCTGTAGATTTACAGACAGCCGTAAAATTTGTCGCACCCGGCGGTAATATATACCTTAACGATGGTCAATATCATGGAATTACCTTAGATCGGGAATTAAGTGGAATACCTGGCAAGTATAAAACAATTTCTGCCATTAATCCACATAAAGCCATTTTTATAAACAAGACATTCAATCTGGATGCAAGTTACTGGCATCTAAAATCCGTGGTCTTTGACGGCAATGTGGATAATGGAAATAATAAACCAGCATATTTGCGTATAGCTGGTAGCTATAATATTATTGAGCATGTGATAGCCAGAAATAATGATGATACGGGAATTTCTATTTCAGCGAAAGATAAAAACCGTTTTTTCTGGCCAGCTCATAACTTAGTTTTAAACTCAGATTCATATAATAATCTTGATTTATCCGGGATTAATGCCGATGGTTTTGCTGCAAAATTAGGTGTCGGACCGGGAAACATTTTTCGAGGATGCATTGCACATAATAATGCAGATGATGGTTGGGACCTATTTAACAAAATTGAAGATGGTCCAAATGCATCTGTTACTATTGAGAATTCTGTAGCCTATGAAAATGGCCTGCCATACAATAAAGCGGATATCCTAAAAGGGAGTATTGGCAATGGCTTTAAATTAGGTGGTGAAGGTCAACCAGTAAATCACAAAGTTATTAATTCCATTGCTATTAATAATAATATGGATGGATTCACTGATAATTTTAATACTGGGTCATTGATAGTTAGAAATAATATAGCAATGAACAATGCACGCTATAATTATATTTTAAGAACTAACCCATATAAATTCCCATCATCTATCCTTTTTGATAATAATTATTCAATCAGAGATGATTGGGAAAATAAAATAAAAGACTTCTTAGGTGATACAGTTAACAGTGTGAATTATAAATTGCTTGTTTCACATGAAACAGGACCGGTACAAAAAGATTTATTTTTCACACGAGATGATAGTGGAAATATTATCTATCCTGATTTTTTTCTTAATATCATTAATAAATTTAATTAGACAATGCCCATTAACCTGCTGCCTACCGGAAGCAGGTTATTCCAGAATGGACACTGGCTGTAATATATCTTTGTTGACAAAAATATAAAATTTTGTTATGGGATTTTATGATGTTGAAGAAAACGATATTTATATTAACGTTATTCTCTGGCAACGTAATTGCTGCAACTGTAGAATTAGGTTTTGAAAATGAGCAATATAATTATGCTTATCGTTCTGCAGATGTCTTCATGCCGTATATTAAGAGTAATTTCAACCCTGTTACTGATTCTGCTTTGAATGTGTCACTCACCTATATGTATCAGGATCAATATGGGAAAAAACATAAAAAAACATCTGAGGACAGATTTAAAACCAATCGCGATCGCATAGAGCTCTATCTTAAAGGTTATACTTTAAATAGGGGAGCATATTCTTTTTCTCCTTCCGCAGGTTTCCGTTATGAGTCATGGGATGTAAACTACGATAATCCGAAAAAGCAGGATAAGTGGAAACTGGAACTACGCTTTTATCCTAATATGACTTATAAACTCAATGACCAGTTAAGCCTATATATGAATGGTTTTGTTGCCCCTGTATTTTTTAAAACACAACAAGAGTCGAGAAAAGATAACAATTATGTAAAGGGTAAGTTAGGGGCGAAACGTTATAACAACGATTATTATCAGGAACTCCAGATTCTGGGTGTCAGATATAAATTTAATAATGATAATACGCTCTGGGCATCAGTCTATAATGAAAGAAAATATAATCAACATTCCTCAAAATATGATCGCTGGCAATTGCGTGGAGGCTATGATTTTAAAGTTACAGAGGAGTTTGTTTTGAGTCCATTCATAAGATATGACCTCTCTTATAGAGAAAAAAACCTTGAAAGCACAAGTAATAATGGTTTATCAAAAAATAATAAAGAAATTCGAACTGGAGCCAGCTTTTCCTATAAAATTATCCCTTCTGTAAAACTGGTAGGAGAAATATACAGGCAAACAACCAACATTGAAAACTATTATGGAGAGCATTCTGAAGACAAAAACCGCATGTTCTACAAACTTGGTATAAACAAAACATTTTAAAGCCATATAAAGATATTTTAATATAAATATATTATATAAGTCTTATCATAATTATAATGTGTTTATGGAAGATATTGCAGTAACAAACCTTCATATATTACTATTAGTATAGATTTTTCATGTCAGTCTGGTTCAGTCAGTGTAATATCAGGCACATATTTTGAGAGAGTTAAATATTATATTAATGAAGCGCCTATAGCAGGTGCTTCATTATATCATAAGAGATGATGGCTACCTTGTGTTGATAAGATACAGCATAATAACGATTCCATTTCATTTTTGTTGTAGGGTTGTTTAACAAAAAATCTTGCTAACGGGCTTAATTGATATAAGCCAGATATTGTATTCCTGCTATGGCTACATTCATCGCCATGTGAAGTAATATAGGCATTAATAGGCCATTCGACTTTATTTTTGCACTAATAAGAACTAACGATACCAGAAATAACATCAAAAATGTACGAAAGTATGTATATTGTAGATGCAATGCAGAGATTATAACTGATGTTACAATTGCAGGGATATAAATATTATCATGGAACCAGAGTTTAAAAGAGTTAAAAAGACACCCTCGAAATACAATCTCTTCATATACAGGAACAAGAAATACAGAAGAAAATATATTAATCCATAAAATTGCCCCAGAAAAAGACATTTGCGAAACTATCCACTCTTCCGTTTTCCTTACTCCCAGAAGATAAGGGACAAATAATTGAATAATTATTAAAGAGAGGAGTGTAAAAAACATACAGTCGAAAAGAACCTCTTCCTAATTCTTCTCTTTTTCGGAAGAAAATAAAATGCAGTGAAACAAGAATTAGAAATTCAGCAAGAAATAATGCTGGAACAAGAAGCCCCCTGGATATAAGTTCCTGTTTGTTTGTAATGAATGCAGAAATAAGAGTAATAGCGAATAATAAAGTAAACATTGAAAAACAGCTGGTTGATGACTGTTTTTTATAGTTGCATTTTTAATTTTTGTTGTTTTTATTTATATTCCCTTACTTGTCTTCTTAAATTCTTTTATATAACAGGAAGAGGAGACCATAGCATGAACGTTTCTTCTCCGGTATCAGAACAGCTATAACTTTTATTTTATAGTTGTTATCAGTGAATGAATGCAAACTAATAGAACAATGAGAAAAAGAATGGAGAAAAAGCGACGGACCGGACGCCATAGTTCATATTCTCGTGTATCAGCCTCACGTATCAACCTTTCTGAAATGGTTTCGGTTTCCTTTCCTCGCACCAGAATATGCCTGTAATATTTCCTCATGACATATACCGAAAACTGAAACCAGATTAATATGGATGGACACACAACACATAAACTTCTGATGATATCACCCGGGAAAGTATCTTGGGCGGGTAAAAGAAAGTCATATACTCTGAATAAAATCATCATCGAGATAAATGAGACGCCAGCACCTATCCAGTATTCGATATGAGAAGATGCAGCATTATATGTGTCAGTAAAATTTTTCTTTCTTAATGAAGGTGGAAGTGCTGAAAGTTCAGGAATGCTTTTTCTTGTCCAGTATATTTTCATATAGCAACTCATATAAAAAGTGTTCTACTATGACGATTTATAAAAGGCTTATAATGACTACTTCCCCTTTCATTCTCGAATATCACGATAATGATAGAGATAATCATTATCAATTGATTTCGTCAGTAATTTTGACTTATATCACACTTTTATAATTTAATCAGGTGATTTATTTAATAAAAAGAGAGTGTTTGTGGGTGTCTTGTGTATATGTCTTACTGGGCATCTGTTCTTACATTAACTAATGTATTTTCTGATATCATACTCAGTCTGAATTTATAATATTAACAAATATATTACTATTTAAGTTTTGGTTGTATTGCCAGTAACATTCTTTTGGTTAATTTAGTTATTATTCCTCACTGATTAATTGTCCTTCCGTTATTATTGTTTGTAACTTGTGTTTGTATCGTACCTTTCAGGTGTTGATGCGCGCTTTACTGTGTCTGCACCGGCTTAACAAAATTCAACAGGGTTTGAAAAGGAACATTTCGTGCAAATAACCGAAGCATTAATTTCAGAGCCGGGAGACATCCAGCGTTTTATTCAACAGGCTGTAGATCACTGACTGCGTCTGTTGGCCGTCCACTTCACGCGTCATTCGACCAGAGTAAATATTGATGATTACTAGATTCGTGTATTTTATCAGGCATTTTACTTGCGAATAAATCCCCTTGTTATCCAGCGAAACCACACAGGTAGCTATTACCATATGTCGTAATGCACTAGTTACAGGAAAAACATGCAGGTTCCGCAATACGTTGTGTGTTGCTGCTTAGTCAGGATCTTTTCTTCCATGCGAGATACGACAACACTTTTGAAGAAGGATGTTCGTAACTGGTAGAGTTACTACAACAGGCATGGGAGGCTCCGGCTCTGACAGACATTGTACTGTGGAATGTTGTTACAGGTTGGGGCGGCAACCGTGCCAGGAGACCATGAGCCGTTCACGGCATTAAAGGCCACACTTCAGTCGTTTACATTCCCTGTGGTGGCAGGCATCTTCCGTTAAGGCGTCAGAGCGTTACCAACGTTATGTTGTCATGGCTCACCTTTCATAGTCGATGCTTATCTGGTGACTGAAACTAGCCGCAGATAAAGAGTGTGAAGTTTATACCATGGAGTGGAGTGACGTGCAGGCAGGAGATTCGCTCTATGCAGGGTTGTGAGATGAATTCAAACCGGCTGTCAGCGCCAGTGATATTTGAAGATTCGTCCGGTTGTTATCCAGTGCGCATTAAAAACCCAGACATTATGGACAATACAACGGCTTCCATAACAGGGAGGAGCCTGTTTATTATCCGGGCGTAATGACTCACCTTTGTGGGCTTTTTCCCGTCGCGCTTTTAACGTTGAAGGCATTTTCTGCCTGCCGATTCAGGACAGCGACAAAAGCCATATCAGACTATTGGTCAATGATGACCAGCGTCTGGAGTAGATGATAAGCCAAATTGATAAGCTGGAATATGTGATGAAAGTGCAACGTAATCAGTCCAATCCGACGATGTTTAACAAGAGTACGGTGTTTTTTCAGTAAGTCATTCGTCTTCTGAATCAGGTGTAATGATCTTTACAGAAGCATTCCGGCAGTGCGTAACATAATCTGCCGGTAACGGACGATCGCTAATCAGAACATCAAATGCAGAGAGCGGTGCGAGGCTGGCAGAGGCTACTTCATCAAACAAGGCGTGGCGGGCGAGCAAAATTTTCCGTAGTCCACGGGCCATCGCTTTACGCTTAGTGGCAAGATCTTCGGGATTAAACCAGCTGACGCCAAAGTGATCATGTACACCGCTGGCGGAAATAAATATTTTTCGCGGATTGAGAGAGTCTAATGGCGAAGAGTTACTGGCATCGTAAAAAGCATCACTTCTGGCACGATACGTACCACCACAAAGTATTGCTGTCACATTAGGTTTTTCATTCAACGCAACAAAGACACGATGTGAGTAACAGATGCCAGTGAAGGTGATTGCATCCGGGATCATGCTTATAACGAGCGGTATCTCCTGGCCATTATCAAAGAAGATCAGATCATTTTCATTAACCATTCCGGCGGCCAGAATTGCAATAGGTAAGTCATCACGATGATTTCTCGGAACGTCCTGGATTACTGGCATGGATGGTGCGGGTTTATGCACCATTACAATATAGCCACCCAGTAGGGTCAGTGGCAGAGGTTCATCTTCCTGATGGAGATCACGACGAATAGTCATTACAGAAACTTCCAGCATTCGTGCCGCGTCTTTCAAATGGATTCTGTCGGTTTTCTTAAGTATTTCAATCAAACGTCGGATACGCTCTTTTTGCTTCGTTTCCATCAATTCTTCCTCCGAAAAATGTTATAAAAATAACATTATGGCATTAGTAAACATTGTTTTAGTTACCATACTATACGACCGACCCTTTGAAATGAAAAGGGTATAGCCTGCTGAGTTTTCGGTATTAATCCTGTTAGGTTGCTTATGATTAGATAGTGTTGGCCTGAGTGATAAGACTGGAAGTCTATTAAATAAACATCGGGTTGATGTGCTAATCGCGATCTCAGTCACAAATGATGCAAAAGTAACATGATAATGTTATTTAAATACCATTGTTATGCGAAAGTTTATAAGAGGTAGTGAAATGGACATTGCAGTTATTGGTTCCAATATGGTGGATCTCATTACTTACACTAATCAGATGCCTAAAGAAGGAGAAACTCTGGAAGCACCTGCCTTCAAAATCGGATGTGGTGGGAAAGGTGCTAATCAAGCGGTGGCGGCGGCTAAATTGAATTCAAAAGTCCTGATGCTGACTAAAGTAGGTGATGATATTTTTGCGGATAATACTATTCGTAATCTTGAATCTTGGGGAATTAATACCACTTATGTTGAGAAAGTCCCCTGTACCAGCAGTGGTGTTGCGCCGATCTTTGTTAATGCTAACTCGAGCAATAGTATTTTAATAATTAAGGGGGCGAATAAATTTCTTTCCCCGGAAGATATCGATCGAGCGGCAGAAGATCTGAAAAAATGCAAATTGATCGTTTTACAACTGGAAGTTCAACTGGAAACAGTTTACCACGCGATTGAGTTTGGTAAGAAAAATGGTATTGAAGTGTTATTAAATCCGGCTCCGGCATTGCGTGAGTTAGATATGTCTTATGCCTGCAAATGTGATTTCTTTATCCCGAATGAAACAGAACTGGAAATATTAACCGGTATGTCGGTTGATACTTATGATCATATTCGTTTGGCTGCGCGTTCGTTAGTTGATAAAGGGCTGAACAATATTATTGTTACCATGAGCGAAAAAGGCGCATTATGGATGACCCGCGATCAGGAAGTCCATGTTCCTGCATTCAAAGTAAATGCTGTTGATACTAGTGGCGCTGGTGATGCATTTATTGGTTGCTTTTCCCATTATTATGTTCAAAGCGGTGATGTTGAAGCCGCTTTGAAAAAAGCCGCTCTCTTTGCCGCTTTCAGCGTCACAGGGAAAGGTACGCAATCATCTTATCCGAGCATTGAACAATTTAATGAATTTTTAACATTAAACGAATAATCATCCTGCACAGTTAAAGGTAGCACTATGAACGATAAAAACATCATTCAGATGCCTGATGGGTATCTGAATAAGACTCCCTTGTTCCAGTTTATTTTGTTATCGTGTTTATTCCCGCTATGGGGATGCGCAGCTGCATTAAATGACATATTAATCACTCAATTCAAAAGTGTATTTTCGCTAAGTAACTTTGCTTCAGCGTTGGTGCAGAGCGCATTTTATGGCGGTTATTTTTTAATTGCAATACCGGCATCCCTTGTGATTAAAAAGACCAGTTATAAGGTGGCAATTTTAATTGGCCTGACGCTGTATATTGGTGGTTGTACACTTTTTTTCCCTGCCTCGCATATGGCAACCTACACTATGTTCCTTGCGGCTATTTTTGCGATTGCGATTGGCCTGAGCTTCCTTGAAACTGCAGCGAACACATACAGTTCGATGATTGGTCCAAAAGCCTACGCCACATTGCGGCTCAATATCAGCCAGACCTTTTATCCGATTGGTGCTGCGTCTGGTATTTTATTGGGCAAATATCTGGTTTTCTCCGAGGGGGAAAGCCTTGAGAAGCAGATGTCCGGAATGAACGCCGGGCAAATTCACAACTTTAAGGTGCTGATGTTAGAGAACACCCTTGAACCGTATAAGTATATGATTATGATTCTGGTTGTGGTCATGGTGTTGTTCCTTTTAACCCGCTTCCCAACCTGTAAAGTGGCACAGACAAGTCACCATAAACGCCCGTCAGCAATGGATACGCTGCGCTATCTGGCTAAAAATTCGCGCTTTCGTCGTGGTATTGTGGCTCAATTCCTTTATGTGGGTATGCAGGTCGCAGTATGGTCATTTACCATCCGTCTGGCGCTGGAGTTGGGCGATATCAACGAACGTGATGCTTCAAACTTCATGGTCTACAGCTTTGCCTGCTTCTTTATTGGCAAGTTTATAGCCAACATCCTTATGACTCGTTTTAATCCGGAAAAAGTCCTGATTCTCTATTCCGTTATAGGGGCGCTGTTTCTGGCATATGTTGCACTGGCTCCAAGTTTCAGCGCGGTCTATGTCGCCGTCCTGGTAAGTGTTTTGTTTGGCCCTTGCTGGGCGACGATCTATGCAGGAACACTGGATACAGTTGATAACCAACATACAGAAATGGCAGGAGCAGTCATTGTTATGGCTATTGTTGGCGCAGCGGTGGTTCCGGCAATTCAGGGATATATTGCAGATATGTTCCACTCACTACAGCTTTCATTCCTGGTTTCTATGCTCTGTTTTGTCTATGTCGGTGTCTACTTCTGGCGTGAAAGCAAAGTACGTACCGCACTGGCTGAAGTCACAGCGTCCTGAGGAGAATCGTTATGAGTACGCGTATTTATTTGTGGCGGGCGCTTTTTGGCGAAAAACCTCGTATCTTGCTGGAAAATAGTGATTTTACTGTCACGTCTTTTCGCTATGACAGTGGTGTCGAGGGGCTTAAAATTGCAAACAGTCGTGGACATTTAATTATTCTTCCCTGGATGGGGCAGATGATTTGGGATGCGCAATTTGATGGACACAGTCTCACCATGTGCAATATGTTTCGCCAGCCTAAACCGGCGACAGAGGTGATAGAGACCTATGGCTGTTTTGCCTTTCATTCAGGTTTGCTGGCTAATGGCTGCCCATCTGCGGAAGATACTCATCTGCTACACGGTGAAATGGCCTGTGCCGCGATGGATGAAGCATGGATGGAATTAGAGGGAGATATATTACGCCTTACCGGACGTTACGAGTATGTAATGGGTTTCGGTCATCATTATCTGGCTCAACCAACAGTGGTCCTTCACAAATCCTCTACACTGTTCGATATTAAGATGGCCGTAACCAATCTGGCTTCTGTAGATATGCCACTACAATATATGTGCCATATGAATTATGCATATATACCAAATGCTATATTCAGCCAGAATATACCGGACGAAATATTAAGATTGCGTGAATCAGTGCCTTCGCATGTTAATCCCACCGCTCAGTGGCTGGCGTTTAATCAACGGATTATGCAGGGAGAAGCCTCTCTGTCGACGCTGAATCAACCGGAATTTTATGATCCAGAAATTGTCTTCTTTGCAGACAAACTGGACGCTTATACAGATCAGCCAGAGTTTCGCATGATCGCTCCCGATGGCACTACGTTTGTTACTCGTTTCTCCAGTGCCGAACTAAATTATGTGACACGCTGGATCCTTTATAACGGAGAGCAACAGGTAGCCGCCTTTGCATTACCTGCAACCTGTCGGCCTGAGGGGTATCTTGCCGCGCAACGTAATGGAACGCTGATTCAGGTTGCACCGCAGCAAACGCGCACTTTTACAGTCACCACAGGAATTGAATAACCACTCAAGGCCTGAACAGCGGCGCGCTTATCGTTAAGGTAAGCGCGTTTTTTTACGCGCCAGAACAAGACTATGATAGCGTTGCCCTTATAGACGATCACATTATCGTCCACTCCGACTTTGCGCAACTACAGTAGAGTGGTGTACTCCGCGGCTTTTTTGAGGATCTCAACTTCCATGTTTTTTTACCCAGCAAGAGCTGTAACTCTTTTATTTTTTATAGCGGCAGCCAGTTCTGAGGCAGGAACAACATCCTCTCCGGCAGCAACAGCAGTGAGACTTCCTTCCTGGTATTGTTTTTTCCACTAAACAACAGACTGGGCTGAATACCATGCAAATGCACCACATGGGACACCGTCATGCCAGGCTCCGTTGTCTGCTGAGTAATGGCAATTTTTTTTCTGAGGAGTTTTACGTTTACGAAGCTCCTGCCCCAGCAAAGTTCCAGTTATATCAAAATTAGAACTAGTGTTAGACATATATCCAAGCCTATCTCTTATTTTAAGATACATCCACTGTCTGGCGTTTCAAGGGGCGGCTCAAGTTTTTTCAGACAGTTGAACTAGTATACCAATACATTCTTGTTCAGCATCAATGATACATGCTTGGTATGTCGGAAAGAAAACAGATGCTTGTTTTACGATATATCCACAGTCATAATATTGATACCATTTCCAGCCTTTTTCCTGAATGTAGGAAATATGTAGAAAAAGTGGCAAGACTGATTCGTCTGAGTACCCCTGTTTTTTAGCATTTTTAATGCATAACAATTGCGAATTATATGCGTTATCTGATTGAGAAATAAGATATCCATTTTTCTCATGACAATACCACCTCCATTTATTGTCATCAGTTTTATAAAATCTCCATATTAATCTCTGATTGCCAGATATCTTATAAATCATAATATGCTCCACTCCCCAGGGAAATGGCCCTGGGGAAGGTAATCAGTGTTCTTTTATATATGCGGCTCTGTGACGTTCAAGTTCAATTGCACCACGATGTGATAACCAGCAAAAAATGATGCAACAAATAATACCGCAGCCAAGAAGATAAAATCCGCCATGCCAGCCAATATGATCGACCATAATACCAAACAGGCTGGTGCCCAGAGATGCACCGAAGATATAGCTCATAAAACCACGTAAACCTACCGCGGAGCCAACAGCAAAGCTGGGCACGATCTCCATAGTCTGAACAGAAGCCAGAAATTGTGGAACGTAAATCAGACAACCAACAATGGCAGCAAAAATTGTCACCATAAACAGTGATTCACTTTTCCAGTAGCCAATCAGGCAAATGAAAATCAGCGCCATACAAATCATCGCCAATGGCATACGACGCCCTTTAAACAGTTTGTCTGACAACCAACCGGCAAGTAGCGTGGAAGGGATTGCGGCCCATTCAAAAAATAAAAACGCGACGCTCATTTGTTCTTTAGAAAAATGTTTCACCGTCAGCAGATAAATAGGCAACCAGCTAATCATCCCGAAGCGTACCATGTATACAAATACGTCAACCAGTGAGACATACCAAGCATTTTTATTGCGTAATACATAAGTGCAGAAAATCTGAAAGGCACTCATGTTTTCTGGTGCTTTTACCGTCTGTCGGGTATTCAGGACGACTTTTTCTTCCGGCATCATCTCTTCCAGAGAGGGTAGACCTTCCTGACGTGGGGAACCTTTACCGAGAATCAGCACAATTACCGCAAAAACGATGGCCACGCAGGCCGGAACGATATAGCTCGCACTTTGCCAGTGCTCGCTGCCGAGTAGGGCAAAAGCGGCACCAACAATGGGTGCAACAATACCACCACCGACGTTATGAGAGATATTCCAGAAAGCACCAACCCGACCACGCTCCCGGCGAGGGAACCAGTTAGCAATAGTGATGAAAGAAGGACCAACGCCCATTCCCTGGAAAAGACCATTCAGAATAACCAATACCGCAAAAATCCAGAATGCGGTGCTGAATCCCAGGCCAACGTTAACGATGGCACATAACACCAGCCCACACGCCATAAAGACTTTCGGACTGGCTTTATCGGCAAGGCTACTCATCACTCCTTTGCTGATACCATAGGCGATAAGCATACAGCTACTCAGTACGCCAATTTGTGTGGCGCTGAGATCTAATTGCTCTTTAAGATAAGGCGTCGATAAGGTGAAATTATTACGCACGATATAGTATGCAAGATACCCCAGAAATACACTAAGTAACGCCTGCATACGATAGCGACGATATGTCACCTGAATTTTCTCCGCCGGAACACTATCCGCCGCTTGCCCCGTTTTAAATATTGATAACATGTCTTCACCTGTATTTTATATTGATATGAACACCTGGAGTATTCTGACAATGAGAGTTATATAATTGAGATGAAACATCAAACTGAAAAAATGTGTCACAATTGACACAAATTAATAAAATCAAAGCATGTTTTTGACCCATTTTATTGATGCATAGACAGGGTAGATTTATGCTTTATCTGTTTTATTGTTAGCATGTGCGGATATTAACAAATCTCATGCTGATTATCGGGTAATCACTGATTAATATATTAACGCTCTCTTTGAGCAGATGTGTTATCAGACGAAGTGTCTGAAACGGGTAATTTTTGTCTCAATGCGATTTTTGCGGTGTATTAATATTTATGACCTGGATCACAAACCGATTTTTTAGCTGGTGCGAAATCGGCATCAAAACCATGATTCTTTTACTGTTGTTGATGGATACCGGGGCCGTCAGGGCTCAACGAAATGAACTGGTGATGGCCACCACATTCTCACCCGGAGCTACCGCGTGGATAATACAGCGCTGGCAAACAGAGCCTGAGTCGGTAATGATCCGTACGCTTAACCGCACCAGTGCCTCACTGGAACAGTTGCTTTATACGGCCAACGTAGAAAACGTCGATCTGATCCTGACCTCATCACCAATGCTGCTCCAGCACCTTCAGGAGCACCAGAAACTGGCCCCGTTTGATGATGCACCCGCAGAAAGCCAAAACCTGGTGCCGGAGTCGATCCGTGCAACCTCCGTTGCAGTAGCAATATCAGGTTTTGGTCTGCTTATTAATCGTCCTGCGCTTTCTGTAAAACACCTTCCTGCCCCTGCTGACTGGGACGATCTTGCTTTGCCGATCTATCAGGACGCTTTATTGATGAGTAGTCCGTCGCGTTCAGATACTAACCATTTAATGGTTGAGTCATTACTACAGCAAAAAGGCTGGGTGAAAGGATGGGAAACGTTGCTGACAAGTGCAGGAAACCTGGTGACAATCTCCTCCCGCAGTTTTGGCGTAGCCGATAAAATAAAAAGCGGACTCGGCGTTGCCGGCCCCGTTATCGATAACTATGCTAATTTACTGTTAAATGACCCCCATCTCTCTTTTACCTATTTCCCCCGGTCTGCGGTATCTCCCACCTACGTTGCAATTCTCAAGAAAAGCCCACACGCCGATGCAGCCCGTCGCTTTATTCACTACCTGTTAAGTCCGAAAGGACAGCGTATTCTGGCCGATGCCAATACAGGAAAATATCCGGTGACACCACTTGCCGCAGACAATCCGCGGGCAACGCAACAACAGCTCCTGATGAATCAACCCCCGCTGAATTATCACCTTATCCTGAAACGTCAGAGTCTGGTGCAGCGCTTGTTTGATACGGCAATTAGCTTTCGGTTAGCACAGCTAAAAGATGCCTGGCGAGCGCTGCACAGTACCGAGGCACGCCTGAAGAAACCATTACCAGAAATACGTGCACTGTTAACACAAGTGCCCGTTGCAGCGGCCAGCAGTGAAGATCCCGTCTGGTTGGCACAGTTCGATAACAAAAGTTTTACCGAGCAGCAAATGATGAAATGGCAACTCTGGTTTCTGAATAACCAGCGCCTGGCGATAAAAAAACTGGAAGAGCTGAAATGAAAAACATAACGCTGTGGCAGCGTTTAAGACAGGTCAGTATCAGTACCAGCTTACGTTGCGCATTTCTGATGGGGGCACTACTGACCCTGATTGTCAGTAGTGTCAGTCTGTATTCATGGCACGAACAAAGCTCACAAATTCGTTACTCGCTGGATGAGTATTTTCCCCGTATTCACTCTGCTTTCCTTATTGAAGGGAACCTGAATCTGGTGGTAGACCAGCTAAATGAATTTTTGCAGGCTCCCAACACCACGGTGCGATTGCAACTTCGTACCCAGATTATTCAGCATCTCGACACCATAGAACGGCTTAGTCGGGGACTGTCATCCCGGGAACGCCAACAACTGACGGTCATTTTGCGGGACAGTCGATCACTGTTATCCGAGTTGGATCGTGCGCTTTACAACATGTTTTTACTACGGGAAAAGGTGAGTGAGCTATCAGCGCGGATTGACTGGTTACACGATGACTTTACTACCGAGCTTAATTCTTTAGTGCAGGATTTCACCTGGCAGCAGGGAACGCTGCTGGATCAAATCGCCTCCCGACAGGGCGATACGGCGCAATATCTGAAGCGATCTCGTGAAGTGCAAAATGAACAGCAGCAGGTTTATACCCTGGCACGCATTGAAAATCAGATTGTTGACGATCTGCGTGACAGACTCAATGAGCTCAAATCAGGACGTGATGACGACACACAGGTGGAAACTCATCTCCGTTATTTTGAAAATCTGAAAAAAACGGCAGATGAAAATATACGTATGCTGGATGACTGGCCTGGCACCATTACCCTGAGGCAGACTATCGATGAATTGCTGGATATGGGAATCGTAAAAAATAAAATGCCGGATACGATGCGTGAATATGTCGCCGCCCAAAAAGCCTTAGAGGATGCCAGTCGCACCAGGGAAGCGACACTGGGTCGCTTCAGAACGTTACTGGAAGCGCAGCTTGGCAGTACTCATCAACAAATGCAGATGTTTAATCAACGAATGGAACAAATTGTTCGCGTTAGCGGTGGGCTGATCCTAGTGGCGACAGCACTGGCGTTACTGCTGGCATGGGTATTCAACCATTATTTTATCCGCTCACGGTTGGTGAAACGCTTTACCCTACTGAATCAGGCCGTTGTGCAAATTGGTCTGGGAGGCACGGAAACGACTATTCCTGTTTATGGGAATGATGAACTGGGGAGAATTGCAGGATTATTACGCCATACTCTCGGGCAGCTCAATGTGCAAAAACAGCAACTTGAACAAGAAATTACCGATCGAAAGGTGATAGAAGCCGATCTGCGTGCCACCCAGGATGAACTGATTCAGACAGCAAAGTTGGCGGTAGTCGGGCAAACGATGACCACGCTGGCCCACGAGATCAATCAGCCGCTAAATGCACTGTCAATGTATCTGTTTACAGCCCGCAGGGCCATTGAACAGACCCAGAAAGAACAGGCCAGCATGATGCTTGGTAAAGCCGAAGGGGTGATTAGTCGTATTGACGCCATTATCCGTTCACTACGGCAGTTTACCCGGCGCGCCGAACTGGAAACATCACTCCATGCCGTTGATTTAGCACAGATGTTCAGTGCGGCCTGGGAACTTCTAGCCATGCGTCATCGCTCTCTGCAAGCTACGCTTGTTCTGCCGCAAGGTACAGCCACAGTTTCAGGCGATGAGGTCAGAACCCAGCAGGTACTGGTTAACGTACTGGCGAATGCGCTTGATGTTTGTGGGCAAGGCGCTGTCATTACCGTTAACTGGCAAATGCAGGGTAAAACGCTGAACGTATTCATTGGCGATAATGGCCCGGGCTGGCCTGAGGCATTGTTGCCTTCGTTATTGAAGCCGTTTACCACCAGTAAAGAAGTAGGACTGGGTATTGGTCTTTCAATTTGTGTGTCGTTGATGGAGCAAATGAAAGGGGAATTGCGGCTGGCATCAACGATGACCAGGAATGCCTGTGTGGTACTGCAATTCAGACTAACGGATGTGGAAGATGCTAAGTAGTGAATATTCGATTCTGCTGATTGATGATGATGCTGACGTGCTGGACGCCTACACACAGTTACTTGAACAGTCGGGCTATCGTGTTTTTGCCTGTAACAATCCTTTTGAGGCACAGGCGTGGATACAACCAGACTGGCCAGGCATTGTGCTAAGTGATGTGTGTATGCCTGGCTGCTCTGGTATCGATTTGATGATGTTATTCCACCAGGATGATCAACAGCTCCCCATTCTGCTTATCACCGGGCACGGCGATGTGCCAATGGCAGTTGATGCGGTGAAAAAAGGCGCGTGGGATTTTTTGCAAAAACCGGTCGATCCCGGCAAATTGCTTTCTCTGGTTGAAGAGGCACTACGCCAGCGTCAATCAATCATTGCGCGTCGTCAGTATTGCCAACAGACATTGCAGGTGGAGTTGATAGGGAGAAGTGAATGGATAAATCAGTATCGGCGACGTTTACAGCAGTTGTCTGAGACAGATATTGCCGTCTGGCTCTACGGTGCCCCTGGCACAGGACGGATGACCGGTGCACGTTATCTGCACCAATTTGGACGTAATGCACAAGGCGAATTTGTCTACCGCGAGCTGACACCAGACAATGCACCACAGCTTAATGATTTCATTGCGCTGGCTCAGGGGGGAACATTAGTGCTCAGCCATCCTGAACACCTGACGCGTGAACAGCAGTACCATCTGGTTCAGTTACAAAGCCAGGAACACAGACCTTTTCGCCTGATTGGTATTGGAGACACCTCGCTGGTCGAGCTGGCCGCCAGCAACCATATCATCGCGGAGCTCTATTACTGCTTTGCAATGACACAAATCGCTTGCCTGCCATTAACTCAACGCCCCGACGATATTGAACCACTGTTTCGCCACTACCTTTGTAAGGCATGTCAACGGCTTAACCATCCTGTTCCGGAAGTGGGAAAAGAGATGCTCAAAGAGATGATGCGCCGCATGTGGCCAAATAATGTGCGAGAGCTGGCCAATGCAGCAGAACTGTTTACTGTAGGAATATTACCGCTGGCAGAAACAGCAAACCCGTTGATGCACGTCGGAACCCCGGCACCGCTTGACAGGCGAGTGGAGGACGCTGAGCGACAGATAATCACAGAGGCGCTTAATATCCATCAGGGGCGTATCAATGAGGTTGCTGAATATTTACAAATCCCGCGGAAAAAACTCTATCTCAGAATGAAAAAATACGGTCTTAGCAAGGAGCATTATAAAAATTAAATATCAGTCTATCCAGCACAGAAATTATGGAGCCCCCCAGTCTTGGTACCAGTCCCGGGTACTGCTGTAAGTTTCTGCACCGATTCAGTAAATTTCAGCAGGGATAAAATAGTGCAGATAATCGAAGCATTACTTCCAGAGTGGGGAACATCCAGAGTTTTGTTCACAAAGTGGTGGAGCACTGGCTACATCTGTTGATATTTCACTCCACTCTCCACTCTCCACTCTCCACTCTCCACTCTCCACTCTCCGCCCTCCATTCGACTATGAGACTACAATAACTCAGTTCGCCTGGCGCTGATTATTCTGGCCAGTTTTGTAACCGGAGTGTCATGTACATGATCCAACAGAAAATGGCGTGACGCTCAATACTTCTCAGGTCAGTTACTATATTACTCAGCGTAAGAAAGGTATAACCCAGCATATCTCGGCCATGAAAGCGGGTATCTCAGTCCGTTCTGGTCGTCGGATCGAAAAAGGCCAGAGGGCAAAAAATAGTGTTCGGCACTGGAGCACACGCAAAGATCCTCTGGAAGCAGTGTGGGACAGCATGCTTGTTCCTCTGTTGAAAGAGAGGCCTGTTCTGACACCAACAACTCTGCTGGAGATGCTACAGGATAAATATCCCGGCCAGTATCCCAACAGCTTTCGAAGAACAATGCAACGGCGGGGGCGCGAATGGAAATTACAGTCTGGTGCAGAGCAGGAGGTCATGTTCCGCCAGTGGCATCAGCCCGGTCTGCGAGGCCTGTTGGACTTTACCAAACTGAAAGGTGTGGTGGTCACTATCGCCGGTAAGTTGTTGGTGCATATGTTGTATAACTTCCGTCTGGAATGGAGCCACTGGAGCTGAATGCGAGTTGTGCTGGCTGGTGAGAGCTTCTCTGCTCTGGCTGAAGGTCTGGCAGGAAGCCCTCGGACAACTGGGGGGAGTGCCGGCAGAACATAAAACGGACAGCCTGAGGGCGGCATGGAAACAACAAGGCAAAAGATGGAGGCCGCGAGTTGACTGAGCGCTATGCTGCTCTCTGTCAGCACTACGGAATGCAGGGCGTACACGATAATGCCGGTTGGGGCCACGAAAATGGCTCGGTTAAAAGTGCCCACAGACATCTAAAAAGGCGTATCTGTCAGGCACTGATACTGCGGGGCAGTAACTCCTTCAGCACCATGGAAGAATATCAGGCCTTCATCACTCAGCAGGTTATGCGGCACAACCGTAAAAGCTGAATATTAATTGGGGTCAGTTATATACATAACGTGCTTACCTGTATTATAAATTAATTTTAATGATTTTTATTTAATTTATTGATATAAGAATTTTTCTTAGTTTCTACAGCTAAAGAAAAGTCTATCTTTGATAGTATGAATTAATATTTTTAATTAATTTTAATAAATTGATATAAAACAACTTATTGTTTTTACGGTTTTTTTTAAAATTTGATTTTTACAAAAAATGGTTTAATATTCTGAATTTTTCTCATTATGTAGATTTTGTCTCTAATAAAAATAAAAAAACACCATAAAAATCTTTATTATTTCTTATTGATGAAATTATATGCTTTTTTTTGTTTTTTTTTGTGTTCCTGTTTTATGTGTAAAATGGAAAAAAGAACTCTATTTATTTGTTTTCTTGCATGGGTGTGGGTGTAAGGGATGTTATTACGTAATGGAATGGGATTGTTATCTAAGGATAGATATACCTCTCCAGGTAGTATGTCTATTGAACATTTCAGGTGCCTTGTTGAGATCTCATCAATAAATAGTCAAAAAACCATTATGGCTATGGAAGATTACTTTGTTCATGGCAAGACCAGAAAAGAAGCATGTGAAAGGAACAATGTCGCACAGAGTTATTTTTCAATCAGTGTAAAAAAGTTTATTAAGATAAGTAATGCGGTTGCTCAGGCTTCCAAATTTTATAGAAGATAATTTTTAGTGGTAGAAAGTAGTCTAGTAATAGGAGTGTTATCTTTATGTTAAAATCAACTTTGGGGATTGCTATTGCTTTTTCATTGTGTGCTGTTGCACATGCAGCCAATCAAGGGCAAGGTGTTGTTAATTTTAAAGGAACTGTAATTGATGCGCCATGTGGTATTGCTCCGGAATCAGCAGATCAGACAATTGATTTTGGTCAGATTTCTAAATCGCATTTGAAAAACGACGGTATCTCAGTCAAGAAAGATTTAGATATTAAATTGGTCAATTGTGATTTTACTGATCCTACAGCGAAAAAAACAGTAAGTGTCACATTCTCCGGTACGCCTGTTAATGGTCATACTGATGAGCTTGGTACTGCTGGTGATACCGGTACTGCTGTTGTTGTATCCGCCTCAGATGGTTCTATGGTTAAATTTGATGGTACAACATCAAGCAATGCAACTCAGTTGCAGGATGGCGATAACACGCTGAAATATACGACTTGGGTTAAAAAATCCAGCGCCGCAGGTACTGAAGTCAAAGAAGGCGATTTCACTGCAGTTGCTAACTTTAATCTGAGTTATCAGTAAGTAACATTATCCGGTTTTAACCATCTCATACACAGACCCTGGGATTTCAGTTCCAGGTCTTACCGATAAGATTAAGGACGACTGCATGTTACGACGCATGATCCTTTCGGTACTGTTTCTCTGGTGTGCAGTGGCTCAAGCCCTGCCATCAGCTTCTTTTCCACCACCGGGGATGACTTTGCCCGAGTACTGGGGAGAAGAACACGTCTGGTGGGATGGGCGGGCCAGCTTTAAAGGGCAGGTCATCGCTCCTGCCTGTACGCTGTCCATGGAGGATGCCTGGCAGGAAATTGATATGGGAACCACGCCACTCAGGGACTTACAGAACAGTCCTGCCGGTCCCGAGAAGAAATTCCGGCTACGGCTACGCAACTGTGAGCTTACAGGTGCAGGAAAGCAGGTCTATACGGCAACCCGGGTGCGTGTGACTTTTGATGGCATTCCCGGAGAAACACCGGACAAATTCTCGCTGACAGGTCAGGCTGAAGGTATAAATCTGCAGATTATGGATAATTACGGATATCCGGCGAGAGCAGGAAAAAGCATGCCACCTTTAATTCTCAGGGGGAATGAAGACGGGCTTGATTATTCTCTTCGCATTGTCAGAAATGGTTATCCATTAAAGGCTGGCGATTACTACGCTGCATTGCGTTTTAAACTGGACTACGAATAAATACAACCGGAGTAGCCGGGCTCACTGCTATCAGCGACAGCGTTAATAATACATTCCTGAATGTTGAAGAGGGTTGGTTGCGCCCTTCAAAGTGTTTTTGTATTAAATCGGCTGCATATAATGAAAAAAAATAAATCGACTTTTACCATCAATTTTATTACGTATTCATTGATGCTTTCTCTGGCAGGAGTGCCTGTCTATGCCGTCGATTTTAATACGGATGTTCTGGATGCCGCAGACAGACAGAATATTGATTTTTCCCGGTTCTCCCGGGCCGGCTATATTATGCCCGGACAGTATCAGATGGAAATAAGGGTGAATGGTCAGGATATTTCACCATCGGCATTTCAGATTGCGTTTCTTGAACCACCTTTTTCGGATTCGGATAACGAGAAACCGTTACCAGAACCCTGCCTGACACCGGAGATAGTCAGCCGGATGGGACTGACTGAGGCGTCACAGGAAAAAGTTACGTACTGGAATAACGGACAATGTGCGGATTTCCGACAGTTATCCGGAGTGGAGATACGCCCGAATCCGGCAGAAGGGATGCTGTACATCAATATGCCACAGGCCTGGCTGGAATATTCCGATGCCTCCTGGCTGCCGCCGTCCCGCTGGGATAACGGTATTCCCGGACTGTTGTTTGACTACAACATCAACGGGACAGTGAATAAGCCGCATCAGGGGAAACAGTCCCAGTCGCTGAACTATAACGGAACTGCGGGGGCTAACTTCGGTGCCTGGCGTCTGCGTGCGGACTATCAGGGCAACCTGAATCACACCACCGGCAGTGCGCAGGGGACGGACAGCCAGTTCACCTGGAGCCGTTTCTACATGTACCGCGCCATCCCGCGCTGGCGCGCAAATCTCACACTGGGTGAGAACTACATCAATTCTGAGATTTTCAGCTCCTGGCGCTACACTGGTGCCAGTCTGGAAAGTGATGACCGCATGCTGCCGCCAAAACTGCGCGGTTATGCACCGCAGGTCTCAGGGATTGCGGATACGAATGCGCGTGTCGTGATTTCGCAGCAGGGACGCATACTCTATGACTCCACTGTGCCGGCAGGTCCGTTCACCATTCAGGACCTGGACAGCTCCGTGCGTGGCCGCCTGGATGTTGAAGTTATCGAGCAGGACGGGCGGAAAAAAACGTTCCAGGTGGACACGGCATATGTGCCGTATCTGACCCGTCCGGGCCAGGTTCGTTACAAGCTGGTTTCCGGTCGTTCGCGTACCTATGAGCACACCATGGAGGGTCCGGTCTTTGCTGCCGGTGAGGCATCCTGGGGTATCAGTAACACGTGGTCGCTTTATGGAGGCAGTATTGTTGCCGGGGATTATAACGCTCTGGCTGTGGGGCTGGGCCGGGACCTGAGTAAGTTCGGCACTGTTTCCGCTGACGTAACCCAGTCCGTGGCCCGTATACCGGGTTATGACACAAAACAGGGAAAATCCTGGCGTCTGAGCTATTCCAAACGTTTTGATGAAGTGAATACGGATATCACTTTTGCGGGTTACCGCTTCTCTGAACGCAATTACATGACGATGGACCAGTACCTCAATGCCCGTTACCGGAATGATTTTACGGGACGTGAGAAGGAGCTGTACACCGTCACACTCAACAAGAACTTCGAGGACTGGAAGGCATCGGTCAATCTGCAGTACAGCCATCAGACTTACTGGGACCGCCGGACATCTGACTATTACACGCTGTCGGTGAACCGCTACTTCGATGCGTTCAGCTTTAAGAATATCGCGCTGGGGATATCTGCATCCCGTTCGAAATACCTGAACCGGGATAACGATTCGGCGTTTGTTCGTCTGTCCGTGCCGTGGGGAACCGGTACGGCCAGCTACAGCGGCAGCATGAGCAACGACCGTTACACCAATACGGTGGGTTACAGCGACACACTGAATAACGGCCTGAGCAGTTACAGCCTGAATGCCGGCGTGAACAGTGGCGGTGGTCAGCCGTCACAACGGCAAATGAGTGCCTATTACAACCATAACGGTTCCCTGACAAATCTGTCAGCCAGTTTCTCTGCCGTGGAGAACGGATACAGCTCATTCGGGATGAGTGCATCGGGGGGGGCGACGGTCACGATGAAAGGAGCCGCGTTACATGCCGGAGGAATGAACGGAGGAACCCGTCTTCTGGTGGATACCGATGGTGTCGGAGGTGTGCCGGTTGACGGTGGTCGGGTTTATACCAACCGGTGGGGAATTGGTGTGGTGACGGATGTGAGCAGTTATTACCGCAACACCACATCAGTAGACCTGAACAGGCTGCCGGAAGATATGGAAGCCACCCGCTCGGTGGTGGAGTCGGTTCTGACGGAAGGGGCCATTGGTTATCGTGAGTTCGAAGTTCTGAAAGGTAGCCGTCTGTTTGCTGTGTTGCGGATGTCTGATAACAGCTATCCGCCCTTTGGTGCCAGCGTGACAAATGCGAAAGGCCGTGAACTGGGGATGGTGGCAGACAGCGGTCTGGCCTGGCTGAGCGGAGTGAATCCGGGAGAAACCCTGAACGTCGGCTGGGACGGCCGGACACAGTGTGTGGTGGACATCCCGGCACATCCGGACCCGGCACAACAGTTGCTGCTGCCCTGTCGTCAGGTGAAGTGACGTTATACACGCCGGCGATCGTCTGTATATCCCGGCAGAAAAATGTAAAGAAACAGAGAGCAGAAAATATGCAGAAAATGAAACCGGCGCTGAAAAAAACGCTGATGGCGGTAGCGTGTCTGAGCGCAGTACCTGCAGCCCAGGCTGCTGTCTCCCTGGACCGCACACGTGCGATTTTTAATGGCGATGAGAAATCGATGACACTGAATATCGCCAATGATAACAAACAGCTTCCCTATCTGGCCCAGGCATGGGTGGAGAATGAAAAGAAAGAAAAAATCACCACAGGCCCGATTATTGCCACTCCGCCAGTACAGCGTCTGGAACCCGGCTCAAAGAGTATGGTTCGTCTGACCAGTACACCTGACATCAGTCGCCTGCCACAGGACAGGGAATCCCTTTTTTACTTCAGTCTTCGGGAAATTCCCCCTAAAAGCGATAAGGCAAATGTGTTGCAGATAGCCCTGCAGACAAAAATAAAACTGTTTTATCGGCCTGAATCCATTAAAGCAAAGCCCAATGCGGTATGGCAGGATCAGTTGGTGCTGAATAAGACCAGCGGAGGGTATCGGATTGATAATCCGACACCGTATTACGTGACTGTAATTGGCATTGGCGGCAGCGAAAAGCAGGCCAGAGAAGGTGAATTTGATGCTGTGATGCTGGCACCGAAGTCAACGCAGATGGTGAAATCAGGAACATACAACACACCATACCTGAGTTACATCAATGACTACGGCGGACGTCCGGTGCTGCAGTTCTCCTGTGGTGGTAGCCGCTGTACCGCAGTGAAGAAATAAGAAAGCAGGAAAAAGAATTGTCCGGAGGTGTCGGAGATGAACAGGGCAACGATAGGATTTTATCTGGCAGTTGTGCTGGGGAGTTGCAGTATGAACGGTGTCTCACAGGCGGATGAATTGTTGACGCGGGATGATTTTTTCGTAGCAGATGAAAGCCGTCATCAGTGGGTCACTGAGCACAATGGGCGGACAGGAGCTCTGAACGTCAAAGGTGCATTAGTGTCATCTCCGTGCATACTGGATACGCCAGAAGTTAACTTCCCCCTGCAGAAAGATAAAGGGAGATATGTACTCAATCTTAAGGTATCACGTTGTGGTGATGGGCATTCTGACATACCGGAACGCCAGTCAACAGAGCATGGGAATATTGTTGTGAAGCAAAGCGCTGTGTTGAAAACAGGCAAAGATCAAATTCTGCTATCCGCATGGCGAAACGGTGGATTAAGTAGAAAGAATTTACAACATGGTGATAATCAGATCACTTATTATATAAATGAAGCTCAATATCAAAAGATAGCTAAAACACAAATGCCTGTTACTGCGCATAAAACATCTGACAGTAACAGGGGGGTAATGCATTTGAATATAATGTATGAATAGGCACAGTACGCTGGCATCATTATTATCTCGTTGTGTCTTAATAACCATCTTGTTACCTCCTTGTTTTATATCAGGAGAAAGATTTGAGAATAACAGTCTTTTTATTAACGTTCCTTTCCTTTTTATCTGATTTATGGGCAGTTGATATTCCAATCAACATCACGGGAACGATTATAATTCCGCCATGTCAGATAAATAACAGTAATCCTGTTGATGTTGATTTTGGTAATATCAGGGTGAGTGAACTTGACACAAAGGAACATATCAAAGTAGTTAGTTTCCCGGTTTATTGTCCATATCATCAGGGCGAGGCATATGTAAAGATGACTGGACAGAGTATGACCGGGAAAGATAATGTTCTGGCGACAAATATTGATGGACTTGGAATTGAACTTTATCAGGGGGGGGAGGGAACTGGAAACCATCTTATCTTAGGTAGTGGCTCATCCGGGTATGGATACGAAGTTATTAATGCGCTCTCTGAAAAAAATGTTGAGAGGACGACGTTCACGTTTACAGCAAAAATATATAAGGCTGAAGGTGTTACAATTAATAGCGGGGAGTTTAGTGCCAGTGCACTTATAAACATAGTTTATTTGTGAGTTTAGTTTTTAGAGATTACATATGAAATATGTCAAAAAAATATTGGGAATATCTTTCTTTTCTTTACTCCCATTATCTGCAGAAGCCGAAAGCTACTGTAACCTCCTTTGGGCGAATAATACTCTACCAAGTGCCTCAGTCAATGTCAGTTTTGATGGCAATACATCCGGGATTTTTCCTCTCAATTTACAGGCGGGGGGCTTGTCAACTGTAATAAAAAGAGCTGCAAAAAATATGGATACTTTTGTAACGCTTGATGGAACTTATCGATACTGGATACAGTATCCGGAAGCATGGCAGACAACCCCTGACGGACTAAAATATCGAATAACCAGCGAACTGGAGGTTTCGGGCACTCAAACTGCAGGTGTCAAAACAGTTGTAACGTCTGTAGGTTACCATACATGGGTAAATACATACGGATGCAGGGATGTCGGGGGAACTTATGATTTTGGGGTTGCATCTGTCAGTGGGGTGAATATTGAAATAGACAGGGGCACTGCATGGCCGGGGGTTTATTCTATACAGTTACCAGTAAAAGTTGCATATGAAGAGAATAAAGGGAATTATGACGGTAAAAATGGCGGAGGCTGGCGAGAATTTCCTGTATCCATGAAATCTTTTTCTCCGGTAGACTCTAAAGGCATCAGCATAACGATAAGCTCAAAGTGTAATGTTGGTGAACAAAGTTTGAGTGTTAATATGGGTGATAATATTACTCCGGATGAAGCAAAATCAGGTGTGGAGAAAAAGGTTAATTTTTCTCTTACTTGTAATGCCCCGGCAAAGGTATCACTATCTCTTAAAGGTACCGATATCGTCGATGGGGTCAATAACAAAACAAAATGTGGTTCTGGTAGCTGTTCTCTGAATTTTGATAATGACAGTTCATCTAAAATTCTGGAAGTAAATCAAGGAACATATCAGGTGCCGATTACAGTACGTTTTCAGGACGCAAACCCCGTTGCCGGAGGGTTTGATGGTAGTGCTGTATTATCCGTTGATATTCTATAATATATATTGATGTAGTCTTGCTGATTAACAAAGAAATAAAGGAGTACTTCAAGTGTTTAATGATATCAGAGGTGACGTCACATCGGGTTCTGATAGTTTATTGCAGGCAATACAGAAACGAGAATTCAAACCATACATTCAGCCTATTGTTTGTGCCAGCAACCATAAAATTATTGGTGGCGAGTTGCTTGTCCGTTGGCATACCTCTGATAGAGGAGTAATTTATCCAGATAGTTTTATAGATAATATGGAGAAAGCTGGGATTCTGTCTGAGCTTACTTGTTCTATAATCAATGAAGTGGTTGTTAATTTTGATGGTGAAAATAAATTTAATGGTGAGGGTTTTATTCTTCACTTAAATGTCACTCCATCTCTATTGCATAATAAAAAATTCATATCTACCTGTATAAGGGTTGCAAAAAAAAATAACCTGTCATTAGTTCTTGAATTAACGGAGCAGTATTTTTTTACTATGGATAGCAAAACCATATCCACCTTTCTTTGTCTAAAGGAATCGGGTGTGCAATTTGCTTTAGATGATTTTGGTACGGGGTATTCAAATTTATTTTATCTAGAATGTTTTACAGTGGACTTTATAAAAGTAGATAAGATGTTTACACAGGGTTTAGAACGTTGTAAACAGTCTCATTACATTATAGAAACAATTCTTGAATTGTCCAAGAAGTTAAATATAAAAACTATCGCGGAAGGAGTTGAAAATATGGAGTTAGTAAATAAATTAATGTTGCTGGGAGTTGATTATTTTCAAGGTTATTACTTTGGTCAGGCTATTGAGCTATGTTCGTTTATTAAAGAATATAGAAAGACTGTATAGTAATCTTGTTTGCCAGTCTATGTAAGTGACTTTTCTTAAAAATGCTCGAGTATACATTCCCGTTTTAGTTCCATGAACTTGTTGAGATTCCGGACAAATAATGGTGAAGTTGATACTCCTTCGGTTTTATATTGTGCAGTGATTCATATGTGAGTTCACAGTTATATTATTATAACCATTCCGTCGTAATTTGCATTACGTCATTCAGAATTCTGCAAAGGTAAAAATAGAGTATTTCTATGTGCCCTCCCCGGTCATGGTGGGAAACTTCAGAATAGCATATTCAGTTTCTCATAGTGGAGTATCTCTCTTGGCTTAAAACGCTCCCGGTTGCAGTATTGTCTGGCTTTTATTCTCAGCATCCTGATCTTATTGTTCATTGATTCCTCATTTCCATTTGATACACCATGGAGCATGCCGTTCAGTCTTTTTCCTATCGTTTTAGCCACGTTCTTCATCATGGGGGCAGCCCTGTACGATAGTACGGTAATTGACAGAACAGCATTTTTTTACCGAAGAAATCATTTATTCTTGATTTCTGCCTTTATAATCTGTGATTCAACCAGTTTTCAGCATGGCTTAATTCATCAAGTGACTTGGGCATAAGTTATTGTGTCTTATTTGCATTGTTGTTAATCACAAAAATTAGAATATTGAATATTTCTTTTCTGAAATTCAGCATAAAATTTAGAAGTGGGGCCGCAGGTGTAAAAGGTATATTACACCTGCAAAGAAATTGATGACATACAGGCATACTCCGGGGATCTCCTGTTCAGTTTTTAAGCATGTTCATTATGCCTACTGGGTATATAAAGCTCCGTCAGATATTATGGTGAACAGAACGTCTCTGCGTTGTCTTGCTAGGGCGATAAACACCTAGTTATGTCGTTTTCCCTGCCTCATTTTGTGTGTGTAGTAGGCCTTGGATATTGGGGCTATGAGTGCAGCGAAGGCTGTCAGGAACAATGACCGCTTGAGAGCTTTATTACCCCGCCTTGACGGATGTTCTCCTCGTATTGACGAACTGGAACGCCGGGGTGTCAGCGCCAATGATATAAGACGGTAAATCACCATTTGGATTGTCTCGAACCATCCAACATGTTGTTTCCTAGAGGTTCTCACATCAGAAAGGACATCAACATACTGAGCAAGAAGACTTTTAGATGGTAAAGCAAATGCGCTAGCAGGGCGAGTACATTGTCGATATTGCAACTCAGGTTGGTTATTCTGAGCGAACTTGTACCGGCGGACAGTCTGAAACTGCAACCACTTATTCTTCCGGATCACAGGTAATCATATATGGCAAACTGTAATACAGTCGCTTGTACTGAAAAGTATTATGTATAAAATAGAATCTGCATTCGTATCAGCACAAGGGACCACCAAATCCCGGCAGCATTCCTTACGTCAGTTATCCCGCATCACCCTGTGAGTGCGGGATTTTTTATGAGGTTACTTTTTTTATTGAATATATAAATAATGAATAACCGCGGATTCTGATAATCCCCATGCAGGGAGCAATCAGGTAAACAGTAAATACATCAGTCAACACCGTTTGTCTTTTTTTAACAAAGAAAATAATCCTGGAGTAGTTCCAGGGTATTTGCCCGGGATGATTACAGTTTTAATGGATTATTAATCTTTGCATATTCAAATGGACTGATAAATCTTTCTCTGTTTGCATCCAGAAAATCGGCCCACCATTGTAGCATCAAGCGGCGTTCTTCCAGATGTTCTGCTTTATGAATGTAAGCAGCACGTACACCGTTACGTTCCTGATGGCTCATCTGACGTTCCACAGCATCGCGGGACCACAAACCTGATTCAATCAATGCACTGCACGCCATCGCCCGGAATCCATGGCCACAGACTTCTTGGGTTGTGTCATACCCCATCACCCTCAGGGCTTTATTTACAGTATTTTCACTGATTGGTTTACGCGGGTCATGTGCACCCGTAAATATCAGACCATTTTCACCTGCCCATGTCTGAAGTTCTGTCAGTATGGCTACAGCCTGTTTACTGAGTGGCACAAGATGTGGTGTCCGCATCTTGGAGCCCCGGTGTGAGAATTTTACGCCAGGCAGAGGTTCGCGTTCGGCTGGAATAGTCCACATGGCATTGTCAATATCAATTTCAGACCAGCGGGCATATCTGAGTTCACTGGAACGAATAAAAACCAGTAAATTCAGCATAACGGCAAGCCGGGTGACAGGCTGGCCTTTATAACCGTCAATACGCGACAGAAGTTCAGGCAGGCGTGAAAGATTCAGAGCGGGGCGATGCTGGCGTTTTACCGTGGTCAATGCACCAGCCATATCCAGAGCCGGGTTATATCTGATGATGCCAGACTGTACGGCGTAACGCATTACAGCAGATATTCTTTGCTGCAGACGACTAGCGATTTCATAAATTTGTTTTGCTTCTGCAGCACGAACAGGGATAAGCAGGTCCGGGGTATTGAGAGTTGTGATATCCCGGTTGCCGATAAAGGGGAAAACGTGTGTCTCGAGGCTTTTGAGTACTTTATCGCTGTGTGATTGTGCCCATTGTTTATTACTGGCATGCCAGCGTCGTGCAATATGTTCAAAAGAGAGCTGTAAATCA